>FPHY01000019.1_pt1 | contig 16248 bp, 17 predicted proteins | sample 1057291 | NCBI WGS metagenome assembly FPHY01 (sample SAMEA4473301, study PRJEB15554) | hydrothermal vent metagenome | biome: marine basaltic hydrothermal vent biome; feature: marine hydrothermal vent; material: water | place: Pacific Ocean | collected 2011-06-14/2011-07-23 | depth 1705 m | reverse complement strand
CTTTCTTTGTTGGTTTTAATTTGCTTCAATCAGCATTTACAGGTTTTTGTCCAGCAGCAATAATTTTTAAAGCGCTTGGTATTAAAGACAATAATTAATAATTGTTGCTAATCTTATTCTTTAGTTAAAAAAAACCGCCTTAAAAGGCGGTTTTTTTTGGCAAAAATAATATTTACTTACACTTTATCGGAGTCAAACCAGTTGAGTTTTTCTCTTAATTTAACTACTTCACCAACGATAATAAGCGTTGGTGCGTGGATAGTTTCGGTAGCAACAAGGTGCGGTAGTTCTGCCAATGTAGTGGTGTGGACTTTGTGGTCAGGCGTTGTGCCTTTCTCTACCAAAGCGACTGGCATTTCAGCACGCATACCATGAGCAATAAGTTGTTCTGACAAATGTTGCGCACCTTTGAGTGCCATATAGAAAACGATGGTTTGTTGTTCAACGGCTAACTCATCCCATGGCAAATTCATGCTGCCGTCTTTGAGATGCCCTGTGACAAAACGACAAGATTGCGAGTAGTCGCGGTGCGTGAGTGGGATGCCAGAATAAGTTGAACAGCCTGATGCGGCAGTAATCCCTGGTACTACTTGGAAAGGAATGTTATTTTCTGCCAAGGTTTCAATTTCTTCGCCACCTCGACCAAAGATAAATGGGTCACCGCCTTTAAGGCGACAAACGCGTCTGCCCTGCTTGGCTAAATCGACTAATAATTGATTAATTCCATCTTGTGGTACGCTGTGATTATCGCGTTCTTTGCCGACATAAATCAACTCTGCATCGCGTCGGACTAATTCCATCACTTTATCAGAAACCAAACGGTCGTGCAAAATCACATCGGCTTGTTGCATCAAACGCAATGCCTTGAAAGTCAATAAATCAGGGTCTCCTGGACCACCACCAACAAGATAAACTTCGCCAATACCACTATCCATGCTGCCGTCTAATTGCGCTTCCAAATCTGCTTGTGCTTCATCCATTTTGCCTACAAAAACTTTCTCTGCAACTACGCCTGAAAATGCTTTTTCCCAAAAATAACGACGGTCTTCAATGTTTGTAAATTTTGCCTTAACTTGCTCTCTAAAATTACCTGCCAACGCCGCCAATTTGCCATAAGCATTCGGAATCGTGCTTTCTAATTTAGCACGAATCAATCGTGCCAACACAGGTGCTTTACCCGCCGTTGAAATCGCAATCACAATTGGGCTTCTATCCACAATTGATGGCATCACAAAACTACACAATTTTGGGGAATCTACGACATTCACAGGAATATTAGCATTTTTAGCCAACTCAGAAACCTTGGTATTTAGGTTGATATCATCTGTTGCAGAAATAATTAATGTCTGTCTGCTGATGTCATTTGACTCAAAATTTTTCTCAATCAAAGTAATTTTTTTATCCTTCGCCAATTGTAGAACTCCGTTACAAGACACTGGTGATACGCAAACAATTTGTGCATTAGCTTTTAATAATAAGTTGATTTTGCGATAAGCGATATCACCACCACCGACAACTAAGCAGCGTTTTTGCGTAATATCAATAAAAATTGGGAAATAATCCATAAGTCATTCGGTGGTAAACTTAAAGTGAGTATTATAATGGGACTGTTGAACATTGAGAGTGCGATTTAAGGAATGCAGAAAATAGCGTGTTCTAGGGTACCCCAACAACCTAAAATGTTTAGCAAAAAGATGATTTTTTTAAATTCATTATAAAATGAAAAATCGCTTTTTAGACTTAATATTTGAGAATTAAAAGCCCTCAACTTCCCTGTGGTTGCCTTTGATTAATAGCCATTACGAGCATTATTACTAATGTCTATATCAATATCATGGTCATTTTGATCAGTGAGGCAGATAAATCTGTTAGATTTTATTGGATGCAAACACCTTTGGCGAGTTCGCTAGTAAAAGCATAGAGCTTTTTGTTGATTGTTGTTAAATGGGTTCTTTTGGTTTTTTCTTAGTGTTGTGTTATTTGTGTTTACAGGGTCGTTTGCTTGACCTTACTTCGTTCGAATATAAATAGTCTTAAATAACGCATTGCAACAACTCTCTACCTATGTTATTTTGTGCTGTCAGCATTAATTCTCTCGTTTCATTGTTACCACTAAGTTCAATAATTAAATCCGCAGATGCAATCATATTTTCGCCCAAATTTGGCCATTCGATTAATTGAATATGATTGTCTTTTGAATATTCGCGGATACCAATATATTCCAATTCTTCGGGATCACTCAGACGATAGCAGTCAAAATGATGAATGTTGATTTTGTCATTTTGATAACTTTCTACCAAAGAATAAGTCGGGCTTTTTACTTTGTCAAACCCAAAAAACTGAATAAAACTTCTTGCAAAAGTAGTTTTCCCCACCCCTAAATCCCCTTGCAAATAAATCACCAAAGGCGTATTGGCATTGCGTGCCAAAGTCCGAGCAAACTGCTGCGTCTCAGTTTCGCTGTTAAGGATTATTTTCAAAAAAGTAACCACATATACCCACAAAAAATAGACACCAACACGCCTCCTTCAAAACGATTAACAGCGTGTTTTTTATGAAATTTGTAAGTAAGCACAAACAATAAAACCGTCAGCAATAACATCACTGGGTAATCACGCGTCATTACTTCATCCGCCACAGTCGATGGATGAATTAACCCAGGAATTGCCAACACCGCAATGGTATTAAACAGATTAGAGCCGATGATGTTGCCGACTACCATCTCATATTGTTTCTTTAAAACGCTGGTAATTGACACTGCCAACTCAGGTAAACTGGTACCCAATGCAATCACACTCAGCCCAATCACCAAATCTGACACGCCAAAACTTTTTGCAATTTCAACTCCTCCATAAACAATGAGTTTTGCACTGGCAATTAACACTGTCAATCCCAAAATAAGCATAAACCAAGTTTTACCAACTTGATCTTTCTCAACTGGCATTATCACTTCATCAAATTCGTGTTTGTCACTATTCTTCGCCGTCTTAAGAGTATAAGTTAAAAACATTACCAATAAAGCCGCCAAAATTACCCCATCTGCCACACCAAGATATCTATCCCATAACAAACCACCCGCTATAACAGTCACAAACATCAAAAATAACCACTCTTTTTTCAAAATACTGCCTTTAACTGCAATTGGTGCAATAATCGCACTAACCCCCAAAACCAATGCGATGTTAAAAATATTAGAGCCAATGGCATTACCGATGCTAATACCAGTATTTCCATCCGCTGCTGCCAATCCCGACACTAACATCTCAGGTGCTGAAGTGCCAAAACCAAAAATCAGCAAACCAATAACCAATGGCGACACCTTGAAAATAGTGGCAATTCGCGCACCATTATCGGTAAATGCATCGGCACTCCAAATTAAAAATAGAAAACCTGTTATAAGAGCAATAATTGGTAGTAGAATGTCGGGCATAATAATTAATAAAAACTTTTCGCTTATTATAAGGGCATATCAAAAAAAATGAACAAAATAGAATTTTTAATTGGCCGTAGTGGCTTAGACTTGCAAGATGACTTTTATCCCGATGACTTACCTGAAGATTGGCGTTTTGACTATTATGCTGCCATTTTTAAAACCTTATCTTTGACAGTCGATACTGACGAAGACCTTGAGCAAATCTTTGAAGACATACAAGAGGATAAGGAGGAAGAATTTACCTTGGTGCTAACCATCGAAGAATCACAACTCACCGATGCTACAATGCTGGCAAAATTATTAAGCACTGTAGCAGAATATAAAGATGATTTTATTTTATTTTGTGAAGTCAAAAAAGCACCGAGCAAAGAAATAATGGACATATTGTCTACCTACAAAATCTGCCTACAATCTGCAAAATCTCTCAAACTCAAACTTGAAGAAATCCAAGTCTCTGGGCAAACACTTAGTTTTAACAAATACCCTGTGCTTTATTCCTCACAACCGTGGAATGAAAAACAAATGCGCACTTACCTCGAAAGTATTGCCGATGTGAATACCAAAACCATTCTAATTTGCAAATTTGCAGAACGAGAAACCCTTGACAAAATCCGCATTATTTCCGAATTATTAGGCTACTAGAGACCTTTGCATAAATATGAATAATCATCAAAACGCCATCTTTCATCAATTTGAAAACTTTTCTAGCGACACCAAGCAGTCCTCTAGGAGGGTAAAAACACCCTTAGCCCTGCTAGGAGTGGATTTAAAAAATTCTAAAATTAATAAAATCTGTCATTTTGCTAATCATCCCTATTTATGCAAAGGTCTCTACTAAAAATTGTGAATGTTTTACTTACCCGTGCGTTATCGCAAGTCAAACCGTTAAAAAGTTTAGTTAGAAAAAATGGCTATCAGCCGATTTTATTCCCCACGCTAACCATTGAGCCACTCACCAGTAACCCACAAAAAACTCAATATGACGCTTTAATTTTTATCAGCGCCAATGCCGTTGAATACGCTAAACAGGTCTTAAAAAACATCACTTACAACAAGATATTCGCTGTCGGTGCTGCCACTGCAAAAAAACTGGAACAACAGAACATTAAAGTCGATGCATTTCCCACTCAAAAATCCTCTAGCGAAGCCCTATTAGCAATGGATGAAATCCGTGTACTCAGCAACCAATCCATCCTAATTTTTCGCGGCAAAGGCGGTAAAGAAACCTTACGAGAAGGCTTAGAACAAAATAACTCCGTTGAGTACATCGAAGTCTATCAACGAACCCCTTGCGACATCACCCCCCTGCATCGTAACGCCCTACAAATCTTCCTGCAAAATGAACAAGGTATTATTACTACCACCAGCGTCGAAAACCTAAATGCATTAATGTTATTAACAAAACAAATCAACATCGGTCTAATCACCCAATATCCTTTAGTGGTATTGAGCGAACGCATCAAGATTGTCGCCCAATCTTTGGGCTTTACCCATATCGAAGTCGCAACAGAAACTCGTGATAGCGGACTACTTAACGCTATCCAAACTATTTTATAGGCACTTTTCTGTTAAAAAAACTTGACAACCCCACCAAACAAGACTATGTTGTCAACTATATTGAATTCTTGAGGGAGAAAAATGGTTAAATTAAGTGTATCAAAAGCAGCCAGAATGTTAGGGATTAGTCGTTTTGATATTCAATATCAGATTAATAATGGAAAATTACAGTCGCATGAAGGCTATGTTACCACCGACAGTCTACGATTAGCCTATCCAAATACAGCCTTAGAATCTGAAGAGGACCAACACATTCAAAGAATGCAACGCATCAAAAATGATGCCATGCACAAAATAGAAGTTGACAAACAAACCCACGACAAAAATGAAAAAATCTACATTGAAGTCATTACTAGCCTAAAAACAAAACTCTACCAAGAAGAACTCAAAAACCAACACCACGAAATGGTATTCTCAGAATTAACCGAACGATTGGCAATTTTAGAAGAACACTGTCATTCTCAGGACAAAGCCAACTTACACAAGTTACAAAGTTGGGTCAAATCCCAACATTAACTACAAGGTGCTCTACAGCAAAGTCTTAGCGATATCCAAAGAAGGTTGTGTACGATTCATCGAATAAAAATGAAAACTATCCACACCTTGATTTTTAAGGGTTTGGCATAAATCGGTAACGACTTCGGTGCCGAATGCGCTGAGTGCATCCAAGTCATTTTCGTATAACTTAAGTCTTTCCAAAATCCATTTTGGAATTTCTGCACCGCACATATTGGAAAATCTGACCAGTTGTGCGTGGTTGGTAATTGGCATAATACCAGGCGTGATTGGAATGTCGATTCCGAGTTTTTGCACTTCATCTACGAATCTAAAATATGCATCTGCATTGTAAAAATATTGGGTAATTGCACCGTCGGCACCGGCTTTTACTTTGTTGGTAAAATGCTGCAAATCAGTATAAATATTTTTGGCTTGCGGATGCACTTCAGGGTAGGCGGCGACCTCAATATGGAAGTGGTCGTTATATTTAGAACGGATGAATTCAACCAATTCGTTGGCATAATGAAAATCACCAATGTCGCGCACGCCAGAAGGGATATCACCCCGCAAAGCAACAATACGATTTACACCTGCTAGTTTGTATTGGTCAAGCAATTTGATGATGTTTTCTTTTTCTGAGCCAATGCAAGATAAATGGGGGGCGGCGATAGCACCTTTCTTTTGAATATCTAAAACTGTTTCCAAGGTTGCCTCTTGCGTGGTGCCACCTGCACCAAAGGTTACGGAAAAATATTCTGGCTGAACAACGCTTAATTGTTGTCGAACTTGAACTAACGATTGTTTGCCTTTGTCTGTTCGTGGCGGGAAAAATTCAAAACTTGTTTTCATTGGTATTAAATAATATTGTTTAAAAAATATGTTAATTATAGTGCATTTGTTGATTGTTAAACCTTTTTTGTATATGGACTAAAATGAGGTAAAATACCCCTTTTTATTTATAAAGTTGTAAGACAAAATATGTCAAAAGCGGATTATATTGAATTAGAGGGTGTTGTTAAAGAGAAGTTGCCTAACACCACTTTTACCGTCGAATTAGAGAATGGACACAGTGTGTTAGCACATATCTCTGGTAAGATTCGTAAGCATTATATCCGTATTTTGCCAGGGGACAAAGTCACAGTAGAAATGACCCCTTATGACTTAACCAAGGGTAGAATTACCTTTAGACACAAGTAAAATATTGCCGATGTGGTGGAATTGGTAGACACGCTGGATTCAAAATCCAGTTCCGCAAGGAGTGACGGTTCGACCCCGTCCATCGGTACCATACAACAAAAACCCCAACTTTGGTTGGGTTTTTTTTGGTTTGTATAAAAGACACCCCAGAAACCCTAGCACATTTTATGAAACGCATAAAACAGGCTCTTTTCTATTCAAAAACTCGTCAAATAGCGAGCCATTCTCCTTATTTTTGGATGAAAAAAATCTATTTTCTGCATTCTCTAAATCGCACTGGGGTTTCTTGCGGGTACCCTAAAGATTTCTAATAAAAGTGAAGGGTTTTGGCTTTGAGTTGGTAGGTGATTTTTTTGTTGCGGATTAGGGTGGGGATGTAGTGTTTGTTTCTGGCGAAATAGACTTCTGTGTTGGCATCTGAACTAATAACTCTAATTAGATTGTTGTTGTCATTAAGGACTTTTTTGTAGTATTTTTTACTAATTTTTTTGCCGTTATTTAAGGGGAAATAAAAATCGGTTTGATTTGGATTTTTCTCCAAGATATTGGCAATGGCTAAGGTTTGGTTGAGGGGGTCGACTTGATGGTTTTTTGGGTGAATATCAATGTCTTTTTTTACTCTATCGCCGTCGCGTTCGAAGTTTTGATAGCGTTGTGATTGCAGCCCAAATTGATCAAGGGCGAAGGTGGATTTTGAGTGGATTTCATAATCCTTGATTAAATATGCAAGCCCCTGTGTTTGTGCATCCAGCGTGTAGGTATAAATATCGTTAGTTTTGCTTAAAGCAATTTGAACATCAGCAATTTCAAAATCTGATATTGACAAAGTATAGGTTGCTGTGTGTGGTTTAAGTGCCAATACCGACGCAGAAAGCAATAATAGGATTAAAAATTTCATTGCGTCATTATAACTATATAATAGGTCTTTTAGTAGAGAGTACCCCTAACAACCTAAAAAACTCATCTTTTTAATGAATATTTTAGGTTGTAGGGGTACCTAGAGATGTTGGAGCGTAAATTGAACCGAGACTTATTTTTATACATTAACACATTTGCAGGGAAAAATACTTACTTAGATGCCATTGGCGTGGGTTTTGGCGAGTATTTTTTGTATGTTCTGATTGCATTTGTGGTCTATATCTACTTTGTAATGAAAAATAAAAACGAAGCTATTTTTGCTTTTTTGAGTGTAGTTCTCGCATTGTTAATTAATTATATTATCGGGCTGGTGTATTTTCATAATCGCCCCTTTATGGATGGTATCGGCGTTACTTTAAAGACGCATGTTGCTGATTCCTCCTTTCCATCAGATCATACAACCTTTATATTTGCGATTATTAGTTCTTTATTGCTATTTAAGCCCACACGAAAAATAGCCGCCATCCTTTTACCCTTTGGCATCATCAGCTCGTTTGCACGGGTTTTTGAAGGTGTGCATTATCCATTAGATATTGTCGGAGCTATCATTGTCGGACTTATTAGTGCACTCATTATTTATAAAATAAAATATAGAATCAATTGCGATATTTTTAAGATAAAAAATAATGGAGTGCCATTATGAATAATGTATTTATCTTTAAACCAAGAATTTTTGTCACACTCAACCTCATTTCTTTGCTGTTAATTATTAGTTGGAGTGGTGGTGTTACTCGTGAATATTGGGATGTTTTAGATAGGTGAGTTTTCAATGCAACCAACCCTTCACTCATTGAGTTTCACGCTGTGTGGAGTTAGCTTTGGGCAATTCTCAGTGTCCTGTTGCAGACTTGATACCGTTGGTTATTATGTGAGACCTTTGCAAATCATCAAAACGCCATCTTTCATCAATTTAAAAACTTTTTAAAAACACCCTTAACCCTGCTAGAAGTGGATTTAAAAAATTCTAAAATTAATGAAATCTGTCATTTTGCTAATTATCCCTATTTATGCAAAGGTCTCTATAGTTATGGTTTTTTTCTGTCAAAGGTGCAATTTTCCCCAATAAAGATAGAATGTTTGGGCTTATTGGTTTTACTTTGTTGCTCATTGTGATGTTATTCTTTCGTGAAGCATTAGACTTCTATGTCAACAGCGCAAACCTCGGCAGAGGTAGTCCAACAGCAGTCATCGACACCATCCTCTCTATCCAAGTTTTCACCTAAAAGACTGGGATAGCGACAGCTTTCCTGGTGATCATGCCTCTATTTTATTCACTTGGTTGGGTTATTGTCTATTTTTTGTCCGTAATAAATGGAGTGTCGCTGTATTATTCTGTGTGGTACTATTTACCTTGCCAAGGCTAATGTCAGGTACACATTGGTTTAGCGACATCGCTGTCGGTGGACTCAGTATCGCACTTACAGCCATCGCTTTTGGACTCTACACCCCAATTCTCAACTACTTTGAAAAGTACGACAAAACAACAATAAACCCGCAGACTATGAGTAATAAGTGAGCGACAGAGATTTGTGGCACATTACGAGTTTAAAGACTTTCTTTTTAGTAGTAAAAAAGCAATCACTAAAGCTATCAGTGTCGGTGCAGATGCACTAAAGAAGGGGTCGTAGTTAAAACGCAACGAAATCACACCACTAATACGCGATGATAATTCAAAGAATAGGCTGATAACCACACCTAAAAATATTTTTTTACTTAGGTTTGCATCTCTCAACGACCCAAAGATGAATAGCATTGATAACATTAGCATTGCCACTAAAGTTATTGGCTTAATAATGCGTTTATACAATTCTATTTTGTAAACCTCTGAGGCAAGGCCATTATTGTTCAAAAATACCATATGTTTATACACATTCCAGCTGGATAACTCTTTAGGTTTTTTCTTTAAAGCATCAACTAAATCTTGCTCAAAAGACATTTTGGTATTGTAATTTTGATGTATTTTAGATTGAATTTTTGTGAACTTATCTGTTTGCGTTAGTTGATATTGTTTGGTTTTTTCAAGTTTGAGATTACCTTCGTTAAACACCGCTTTATCCGTGTAAAAAATGGAATTTAAGTGATTAGAATTATCCAGTTTAATCAAAGTTACACCACTAAATATATTGCCATCAAAGTTTTTCTTAACATTAATAATAGTGTTCTTATCTTTCAACCAAAACCCTTGTTGACTGGTTGAGGTGGTGCGCCCTAAAGCCTTATTTTTATAAGATTCTGCATAATCCGTGGTAATTGGTGTAATAAATTCACCTGACAATGTTACTATAAAGATAAATAACAAGCCCGTTACCACCACTTTTTGTGCAATTTGCATAATAGAAACACCACTACCCCTAATAATAATTAGTTGAGAGGTGGACGCCAAATGCCCCATGCCGAGCAAACACCCTAATAATATAATAACGGGGGAATGCGAATAAATCACCGCAGGCAAATCAGCAACCACATAAAGCAATGCCACTAAAATGGTGTAGTCTTGTTGCCCAATAAACTTTACTTCATTGACAAAGTTAAACAGGGCATAAACACTTATCCAAACAGTCATTACACTCAAGGTGTAAAGGAGTAATGTTTTGATGATGTAGGCGTTGATGATTTTCATGGTCAGTAATTTTATCATTATCATAATAAGACCTTTGCATAAATATGAATAATCATCAAAAATCCATTTTTCACCAAGTTGGTAAAAAATGGATTTTTGGTTGTTCTTTACAGAGTTGCTGTTTTACCAGTTGGGGGTAATTTGGGTTGGATTATGTAAAGGTCTCAAGTAATAGACTTTTTTATGTTTGGTTTTGAATTAAGCAAGACATTACACCAATAATTTTTTTTCTGTCGTTGTATAAGGTTAAAATTCGCTTTATACATTTTTTGGATATTTTTATGATTTATAACGACATTGATTTTAACCACAAAACCATTTTAATCACGGGTGGTGCTGGGTTTATTGGTAGTAATTTGGTTTTTTATTTTCAAGAAAATTATCCTAAGGCTCAAGTGGTGGTGTTTGATTGTTTTAGGAGTGGGGCGATTTTTGCGAATGGCAATCTGCAAAGTTTTGGACATTATAAAAATTTAATCGGTTTTAGGGGTGATGTGGTTTGTGGCAATATTAACAGTAGGGCTGATTTGGCGTTATTAGATGGGTATAAGTTTGATTTTATTTTTCATCAGGCGGCTATTTCTGATACCCGTGTGTATGACCAAGAAATTGTGATGCAGACTAATGTAAATTCATTTTATGATTTATTGAATAAGGCTAAAACAGATGGGGCAGTGATGGTTTATGCAAGTTCGGCTGCGACTTATGGCAGTTTGCCATCACCGCAAACGGTTGGTCAGGAAAGCCCTGAAAATCCGTATGGATTTAGCAAATATATGATGGATAAAATTGCTCATCGGTTTGCAAATGCACATCCTGAGATGACGATTGTTGGCTTAAGGTTTTTCAATGTTTATGGGGCTGGTGAGTATTACAAAGCCAAAACTTCTTCTATGGTGATTCAATTGGGGCATCAAATTTTAGAGGGGAAAATACCGACTTTGTTTGAAAATTCAGAGAAAATATTGCGTGATTTTGTTTATATTGAAGATGTTATTCAAGCCAATATTAAAGCTTGTAATCCGCGACAAAATGGTACTTACAATGTTGGCACTGGCATACCCAGAAGTTTTCAAGATATTGTGGATATTTTACAAAAAGAACTGGGGACTGAGTTGGGTGTTAATTATATTCCCAATCCTTATGAAGGTTATCAAATGCACACGCAGGCAGACATTTCTGCCTCAAAAACCTACCTTGAATTTGAGCCGAAAATTAGCCTAGAAGCGGGTATTAAAGCCTATATTCCTGAGATTAAACGCTTGCACGGCACGGACATATTATGAGACCGTATTATGATTGATTTACGAGGAAAAAAACCCAAACTTTTGGTGATTGGTGATTTGATGATTGACCATTATTTGTGGGGCAGTTGCGATAGAATTTCACCGGAAGCGCCCGTGCAAGTTATTAATATTCAAAAAGAAAGTAGTGTTTTGGGCGGGGCAGGGAATGTGATTAACAATTTACACGCCCTTGGTGCAGAAGTAGGGGTGATGAGTGTGGTTGGTGATTGTGAAATTTGTGACGAACTTAAGGCTTTATTGGCTGATATTCAAGTGAATACTCGCTATTTAATCACTCAAAAAAATCGTATTACCAGTAAAAAAAGTCGCATTATTGCCTCGCAACAACAGGTGGTGAGATATGATCGAGAAAGCACTGATGAAATTAACGATGAATCGCAAGCACAGTTGTTAAAATCTTTCGAAAATTTGGTTGGAAATTATGATGTTATTTTGTTATCTGATTATGGAAAGGGGGTATTAACATTTAAACTGACTCAGTCATTGATTGGCATTGCTCATCAACATGGTAAAAAAATATTGGTTGACCCCAAAGGCTTAGATTATTCAAAATACAAGGGTGCCTATCTTTTAACACCGAATAAAAAGGAAGCCAGTGAGGCGTTGACGATGAACATTAATGACGATGAAAGCCTTGCTGACGCAATCAAAAAACTTAAAACGGCATATGAGTTACAAGTGTCTCTCATTACCCTTAGCGAACAAGGTGTGGCAGTTTATGACGAGGAATTACGCATTCATCCGACTCAAGCCAGAGAGGTGTTTGATGTAACAGGGGCGGGCGATACGGTGTTGGCATCGTTGGGATTTTCTTTGGCGTGTGGGTATTTGATTGATGATGCGGTGCAATTTTCTAATCTTGCAGCAGGGGTTGTGGTGGGGAAAATTGGCAGTGCCACTGCGACGATGAATGAAATTATTGAATATGAATCAAGTTTGAATAAATCAAATAGTGCTGTGCATATTAAAACATTGGATGAAATTATTACGCTAAGCGCTGAATTAAAATCAAAAAATAAGCGGGTTATTTTTACTAATGGTTGCTTTGATTTATTGCATGCAGGGCATGTGCGTTATTTAGAAACGGCAAAGAGTTTTGGCGATGTGTTGATAGTGGGACTGAACGCCGATCAATCGGTTGCTGCCTTGAAAGGTGAGGGTCGCCCCATTAACACGCAATCTGATAGAGCCTACTTATTAGCCGCCCTTGAAGCAGTTGATTTCGTGGTGATATTTGATGAAGATACGCCTTATAATTTGATTAAAGCCATTAAGCCACATGTGCTGGTTAAAGGGGGGGATTATGAAGGCAAAGAAGTGGTCGGACAGACTATTGTAGAGGAACTGAAATTGGTGCAGTTTGTGAAAGGAAAAAGTACCACTAAAACCATTGAAAAAATCCAGCGAGGACAGTAAATAATGCAAACCCTAATTGAATTGGAATTTAACCAACATTTGAAAACAGCACAAGCAACGATGGGCGTTATTGCCACTGATCTTGAAACAGCAGCAAATTTATGTATCAACAGCCTAAAAAACGGCGGCAAGATTTTGATATTTGGTAACGGCGGTAGTGCGGCTGATGCCCAGCATATTGCTGCGGAATTGGTAGGGCGGTATAAAATTGAACGCAAGGGTTTGCCAGCAATTGCCCTGACAACAGACACTTCGGCACTCACTTCAATTGCCAATGATTATGGTTATGCGTTTGTTTTCTCTCGTCAAGTAGAGGCATTGGCAAGAGAAAATGATGTGGTCATTGGTATTAGCACTGGTGGCAGCAGTCAAAATGTTATCAACGCACTGCAACTTGCCAAAGAGTTAAATTGCAAAACCATTGGTTTGAGCGGCAGAGATGGCGGCACAATGAATGCACTATGTGATGTTAACTTAGTGGTACCTGCGGAAGATACCGCCCGTATTCAAGAAATGCACATTGTCATTGGGCATACGCTTTGTCATTTGATTGAGCAAGAATTTTCACAGTAGCATTCAGCACCTCATTTGCTTTAATTGTGCGCATACAATCATGATGTCCCAAAGGACAAATGCGCTTCATGCAAGGCTGACAGTTAAGATTTTGTTTGACGATAACACTCTTTGCATTCATCCATTGAGCCGTTTCCTCGTCTTTGGTCGGGCCAAAAATTGTTATTGTGGGAATTTGAAAGGCGGCTGCCACATGCATAGGGCCGCTGTCGCCTGTAATGAATAAATCCAGTTGTTCTATGTGTTTAAGCAACTCAGAGACACTGGTTTTCCCTGCCAAATTTTGATAATGGATACCGCCCATTTTAATCAATGATTTTTCAATATCTTGTGCTATGTCCCTTTCTTTTTCACCCCCAAAAATAATAATATCGTAGTCATTAGCTAAGGCACCAGCCACTTTGGCAAATTCTGCTGGATACCAGCGTTTGGCACTGCCATACGAAGCACCTGGATTAATACCTAGGATTTTTTTATCGGCTTTAGGTGGTTTTGAGGAGGGTGAATTGGTATGGATAATTAACTTTAAAGCACTATTGTTCATGCCTAAGATAATGTTGATAAAATCGTTATAGCGATTAACTTGATGGGTGGGTATTTGGTTATAGCGTTTATAATTTTTTTTAAATGATGCTTTGCAGAAAAAAATAAACAATTTACTGGTTATGGTGCGTCTGAATGAAATAGCCCAATCAAATTGACCTAATTGCCGAGCCAGTTTGTATAAATAATACAGCCGATATTTCTGCTTTCTACTTTCATCAATCACAATGCGATGCACCTGTGGATGATGTTTAAAAATTTCGGTAGCCACCTTAGAGCCAAAAATAGTGATTTGCACTTCAGGGTGTTGTTTAACGATATTTTCAATCGCAGGCGTGGTCATCACGCAATCCCCTAGCCAAGTTGGAATTTCTATTAATATTTTATACATATCTATTTGAAAATGGCATTAGTAAAGCGTGAAGTGAAAAATAGTGTCTAAAAAGTCGTTGTATGATTGCCATTAGGATGTTTTAACCCAGTGTTTAAATTTATAAAATGCAGGTGTTTTTCTTATTTTTCCATTACGATTATCCACCAAACCATAGCCTGGGGCAATCAGTTGATGCCAATAGAGGCGGCTAATTTTTTTTGTTTTGTGGGCAATTTTAATATAATCTTGCATATATTGCTCGTATTCCAATTCATTAACACACTCTTTTTCACTGGTAGGTGCAAAGGGTGCGGTGTTTTTTAGTGGCCAATTGGTTTCGGTAATATATAGCTTTTTGTTACTTTTTGTAGATAGAGTTACCATGGCTGCCAGCAGTGTAATTTTGTTTTTAAGGTTAAACCCATATTGCCGATTGTCAGGAGAGCCTCTTCTGTCCACATAAAGTAGGCTTGATACCGCATCAAATTTAATGCGTCTAGAATTAAATAAAGCAGAGGCGGTATAGTAATATTCAAAGTCAATCACGCTAGGGCCAATCAATTGCAACATTGGAAAATATTGGGTTTTAACCGCTTGAACAGTTTGGTAAAAATCCAAATATTCACTGACTGCAAAAAAACCCCATTTGGTGCGATTAATGGCATTACCAATTTGATATTCACAAGATATTGATTGAAATTTTTCAAAAACAATTTTAATATCCTGACTTAAAAGCGTCAAATTTTCGATATGCTCTCTGTCTTGTAAAATATTGATTAGCAGAGTTTTATCATCACCAAAACCTTTAGCAAAAGCCACATACTCATCTATCTTTGCCATTTCCCAAAGTGGCATCCTAATAATTAAGTGTTGAACCCCCAGCTCTGCTACTAAGGCATATTGCTCCTCGCCCTTGTCCAAATTTACGCCAATACCAATCTGCATATTTGTTTTTGGAAAACGCCACACAAACTGCCCAATAAAAGCCACTGGAAAAATAACTAAAAATCGCAAAAACATCGTTAAATACTCAAACCAGTATTTTTGCTTTTGCTGCTTTTTAAAGGCTTTGTCAGTAATGACGCAAGGTTGGTCAGAATGACAATCCCAGTTAAATGGAGTATTTTTTTTTGACATTTAAAGAGGGTTAAATAATAAGTTTTGATAATAATGCGTAAAGGATAATGCACGATTTTTTAAATCACGGTGTTTATTGTTACACTTAACGCTTTGTTTTTGTAAAAAATTCAATTTAAAACATAAAAAATCACCCGTTTGAATGTTGATTTCCACCACATCTTCTGCTTCAATCCAGCCCAATACATTGTTATGAAAATAATCAGCAAAATAATACGCCTTTCTAAAAATCGATTTGCCACTAAATTTGGTTTTTGTCGCATCCCCAATAATCAAATCATACAAACTCGGTGCGATGTCTCTTTGCGAGAGTATCACATCTTTATATTGTGCCGCTAAAATACCGGGTGCATACAGTGCAAATGGAATGAGATAATTGTCTAAATTACCTGAAAGCCTGCTGCCAGTGTGGTCGGCAAATAGAACAAAGACGGTGTTGGGGTATTTTTGTCTGATTGCTTTTACAAAATATTCCAAGGAAAAATCAGCAAAACGATAGGTATTGAGCATTGTGTTAAAGTCTTTATCGTCAGAAAAATGCTTTTGTGGAAACCCCTTGGGTACAACAAGATCATGTGTTGTTGCACCATTAATACCAATCACAAAAGGCGAGGACATTGATTGCACTTGCGTTAAAGCAAATTGATACAAATCATAATCTTGTACACCCCAATTG
>FPHY01000123.1_pt1 | contig 16519 bp, 11 predicted proteins | sample 1057291 | NCBI WGS metagenome assembly FPHY01 (sample SAMEA4473301, study PRJEB15554) | hydrothermal vent metagenome | biome: marine basaltic hydrothermal vent biome; feature: marine hydrothermal vent; material: water | place: Pacific Ocean | collected 2011-06-14/2011-07-23 | depth 1705 m | reverse complement strand
ATAGCAATAAGTATCCTTGATTTTTTAAGCCCTCTAAAACAAACAATTATCCGCACTTTTTTAGTATCATTAGTTTTTATAAATGGTATAATAGTAAAATGAAAAATGAATTAAAAGAGTTATCCAATCCAGAAAAATATCATGAGGCAATATTGATTAAAGGCTGGGATGCGAATGTATTGCAATCTCTGTTGAAATCAATGATTCTTATTCGTAAGACTGAACAAAAATTGGCTTTAGGGCGTAAGGATGGGTTGATTGGCGGACCTGTACATTTAGGTGCTGGGCAAGAGGCGATTGCAGTGGGGGTTTCTCAGAATTTGAGGGCAACTGACCGTGTGTTTGGGGCGCATCGTTCTCATGCTCATTTACTTGCATTAAATCCTGATTTTTACAAATTATTTGCCGAGGTGCTGGGTAAGGAAACTGGATTTTCAAAGGGGATGGGCGGGTCCATGCATTTGTGTGACCAGTCCAGTGGTTTTTATGGCTCAGTGCCGATTGTGGCTGGAACTGTGTCTTTGGCAGTTGGGGCGGCAATGGCGGCTAAGTTGCAAAAGACGGACGATATTAGTGTGGCGTATATTGGTGATGGTGCCGTGGAAGAAGGCGTTGTGCATGAGTCATTTAATTTGGCAAAAATGCAAAAGGCACCCATGTTGTTTGTTATTGAGAATAATTTATTTGCCAGTCATATGCATATTTCATTACGCCAACCTAGTGATATGGTTGCAAGGTTTGCTGTGGCAAATGATATTCCTTACCAATTGGTGGATGGGAATGATGTGGTCGCAGTTGCCAAAGCCACTAAAGAATTGGTTGTTGATATTAGAGCGGGCAAAGGTCCAAGGTTATTGGAATTGGTTACTTATCGATGGTATGGGCATGTCGATTGGCGTGATGATGTGGATGTAGGCGTTGAGCGTTCGGTGGACGATATTGATAATTGGAAAGCCAGAGACCCTATTGCTCGTTTATCTAAGGCAATGATCAAGGGCAATTTTTGGGACTTAAAGCAAGAAGAAATCTTAAATAATCAACTTAATGAAAACATACAAGTCGCTTGGGATAAAGCGATGAATGACCCGTATCCATCAATGGATGCAACCTTAAAATATGTGTATGCATAACAAGGAATAAAAATGACAATACAAAAATATAATTATGGTACCGCTATTCTTGCGGCATTTGAATATCTATTAGAAAATTACCCTGAGGTTTTTGTGATTGGGCAAGGATTGTGGAGTCCTTGGTATGTGGGTAATTCTATGACGGATTTAGACAAGAAGTTTGGGGTGGAGCGAGTGATTGATACACCTGTGTCGGAGTCGGCTTGCACGGGTGCTGCGGTCGGTGCTTCGCTAGCGGGAATGAAGCCTATTGTAGTGCATCCACGAATGGATTTTATGCTGTATGCAATGGATGCGGTGGTTAATCAGGCAGCAAAATGGTCGCATATGTTAGGTGGGCAAGCGCATCCAGGTGTAACCATTCGTTCAATTATCAATCGTGGTGGTGAACAAGGTGCACAGCACTCTCAAGCGTTACATGCTTGGTTTGCACATGTGCCGGGTTTGCGTGTGGTAATGCCATCAACGGTGGCAGATGCACGCGATTTATTGATTGCTTCGGTTTTGTGTAACGACCCAGTGATGTATATTGACGACAGATGGCTATACGAACAGGAGGATGAATTACCGCCTGTGGTAGAACTTGATTTGGCGGCTCAAAGACCGGTAGTGAGCGTGGTAGGGAGTGATATTACGATTGTTGCCTCTGGACATGCATCACTTTTAGCAAGGAAGTCTATTCAAATTTTGGAAAATACAGGTGTATCGGTAGAAGTGATTGATGTTAGAGTGCTAAATCCATTCTATACTGAAGAAATTGTTGCCTCTGTGAAAAAAACAAGGAATTTGTTGGTAGTTGATTCTGGCTGGATGTCGGGCGGATTTTCAGGTGAGATTATTGCCAAGACTGTGGAACAATTGCCAGTAGATTGTTTGAAAAATCCCCCTGTTAGGGTGGCATTGCCTGATGCACCTGCACCCACTTCACGAGTGCTAGAAAAAGCATACTACACTTCAACAGAAGATGTGGTTGCAGCGGTTAAAAAAATATTAGAGAATTAGGAGGAATTATGTCAACTGTTTTAACAAGGAGCGTCCCATTTTTTGAATATCCACGATTGTGGTCTGATGACAGAGAAAAATTGTTATCAATTATTGATACCGTATCCTCTACGGGTGGTTTTATTTTGCAAAAGGCCAATGTGGATTTTGAGACAGAATTAGCTAAATACACAGGGTCTAATTATACTGTAGGTGTGGGCAATGCAACCGATGGGATGGAAATATTTTTAGAGGCGATTGGTATCAATCCAGGGGATGAAGTGATTATTTCTTCACATACGATGTTGGCAACTGCAGGTGCGATTAAAGTGGCAGGTGGCGTGCCTATACCTGTGGATATTGGTGTGGATAATTTGATTGGCATACAAGCAATTGAGGAAGCAATTACGCCAAACACCGTGGGGATTATGCCCACTCAGTTGAATGGGCGTGTGTGTGAGATGGACAGTATTTTAGCGATTGCTAAAAAACATGGATTGTTTGTAGTAGAAGATGCGGCACAGGCTTTGGGAGCGAGATACAAAGGACAACATGCGGGAACATTTGGTTTGGCATCTGATATTAGTTTTTTCCCAGCAAAAGTATTGGGTTGTTTGGGGGATGCGGGTGCCGTGTTAGTGAATGACAAATCTTTGTATCATAAAATCTATCAAATACACGACCACGGGCGAGATGTGGACGGAGAGGTGAAAAGATGGGGGAGAAATTCGAGATTGGATAATTTGCAGGCAGCAATTTTAAGTCATAAATTAAAGTCTTATGACGATGTTATTGCACGCAGACGCAAAGTGGCACAAATGTACCAACAAAGATTGGGGCAACTGGATGAATTGCAATTACCAGCAGCACCCGACAGTGATTTGGATTATTTTGATGTTTATCAGAATTATGAACTGCAAGCGGATGATAGAGATGAATTAAAAATGCATTTGCACAAGCATAATATTGGCACTTTGGTGCAATGGGGTGGCACTGCGGTGCATCAATTCACACAATTAGGGTTTAATCAAATATTGCCAAATACAGAGCGGTTTTTTGAGCGTTGCATTATGTTACCGATGAATGTATTCATTAGTAATGATGATGTGAATTATATTTGTGAGTGTGTTATAGAGTTTTATAGAAAATAAAACCTTTGCATTAATTAACCCAGCACCACTTATGAAACACACAAAACAGCACTGTTTTCTATATTTCCTACGACGCACTGGGTTAATATTGTGGTCTCAAAATGATTAAAAGATTATTTGATATTTTTGCTTCGTTGCTTGGTTTGCTAGCTGCCAGCCCACTTTTACTACCTGTAATATTTTTAGTTTGGAAGCAGGACAAAAAAAATCCATTTTATGTTGCAACTAGAATGGGTAAATATGAAACCCCATTCAATATGATAAAGTTAAGATCAATGGTGGTAGATGCAGACAAAACAGGCGTTGACTCAACCAGTTCTAACGATATGAGAATTACACCAATTGGGCATTTTATCCGTCAATATAAATTAGATGAATTAACGCAATTATGGAATGTATTGTGGGGTGATATGAGTTTGGTCGGACCTAGACCTAATGTGAAAAATGAAACAGATTTATATACTGATACTGAAAAAAAGTTATTAAATATCAGACCTGGGATTACTGATTTTTCTTCAATTGTATTTTCAGATGAGGGTGAGATACTTGAGGGTAGAGATGACCCGGATTTAGCCTACAATCGACTGATTAGACCTTGGAAAAGCAGACTGGGTTTAATTTATATGGAAAACCGCTCAACACTTTTGGATTTAAAGTTGATTTTTTATACAGTAATTGCCATCATCTCAAGACCAAAAGCCCTTAACTGGGTTACAATGCAACTAACAAAAATGAAGGTTGAGGCTGGTGTTGTTACCATCTCAAAAAGAGAAATAACCCTATACCCCTTTCCACCGCCTGGCACCAATGAGATTGTCAAAGGGAGATTGTAATCTTCTAATAAATTAAGAGAGATTTTTATGGTATTATTCATATTTATGCAAAGGTTCCAATAAGTAAGCGTATAAAGGCAGGATAATAATTTGTTTGTTATCAATCATTATATTGTCATTTTCCTCTTCGGTAATTAAATAAGCCTTATTCAAATTAAAATATGTCATCGCCTCTAGCAATCCCTGCACTTCTCTTTGTCTTGTTTTCTCACTATCAATGCGGTAACTTACATTAATTAACATGGTTTTATTATCCAATTTCACATAAAAATCAACTTCCTGTTTTTGTTTAAAGTAATAAATTTCCTTTGTTTGTCTGCGTAAGTGCAAAAATACAATATTTTCATACAATTTACTGACATCATCGCCAATCGCGTAATCATAGATTTTCTTAAAACCATTGTCAATAGCATATATCTTTTTAGGATTGCGTTGCTCTGCCTTAATTGAATGCCTATAAATCGGCACACTAAACAAGGCGTAAGCATCTTCTAAATGTGACAGATATTCAAAAATCGTATCCTTACTCAGTTTAAACCCTTGTGATTTAAAATCATTATACAGTTTACTAAAACTAATCAAAGTCGCAAGATTGGTAAAACAATATTTATTTAAAATTTTCAGCAAACTTCTGTTCTTAATATTATATCTGTCCACAATATCCTTATAAACAATCAACTCTAAATAATCACTTAAAATTTTACGGGATATGGGTGAGTTTTCATTAATAGTTTCACAAAAACCACCATCAATTAAGTAACTTGCTAAAGCATTTTTGATAAAACTAACGCTTTTTGATGAGTGTAAATTGATGGTGATATTTTTATAAGTCAAATACTCTTTAAAAGAAAAGGGAAATATTTCATAAGTCAGAGTTCGCCCCCGCAGGCTGGTAGCAATTTCAGTGGAAAGTAGTTTAGCACTTGAGCCAGTAATATAAATTTGAATATTTAAAGTGTCGTAAATTCTACGAACATAAAGCTCCCAATTTTCGACCACTTGAACTTCATCTAACAATAAATAAATTTTTTCATCTCGCTTGTCAGGATAAAGTTCATAATAAGACTCCAGTAACAAATCAAGATTTGATAACTTTAATGGGTATAACCTGTCATCTTCAAAATTGACATAAATGATATTTTTATTTTCTGCCCTGAGTTTGTTGATAATATCAAATAAAATGGAACTTTTACCGCATCGACGCACCCCTATCAACGATATAATTTTATTAGATTCTAATGGAATATCATATTCCCTTGGCAAAATACCCTCTATCTTTCTTTCTGAAAAATCTATTAGTATTTTTTTAAATGTATCTTTCAAAATTCATCCTTATTTAAAATGACAAATAAAATGTTTTTTGTCCTTTTTATAAAGGATGATTATAGTCTATTACCCTAATCTAAAAGTAGAGATTGCAAAGATAGTGCTGTCTCTTGTATCTTGTATTAACCCGTACTCCAACCCCTTGGGCGACGCATACCTGAAATTTTGCAGGCTTGTTGCACATAGCCATAAGGAAATAAGGCAAATAGTTTGGCTTTAGCATCTTTTTTGCTGATGTCTAAATCTACACCCATTTGCTTAAAAATGTGGCGAACATCGGGGATAACACCCTCTTCATTGTAAAAATCACGCATTAAATTTAGCACCATCCAATGCTCATCATTGAGTTCTAAATTTTCTATTTTGGCTAATTCAATCGCCACATTGCGTTGCCATTGGTCGGGATTGGTTAAGTATCCTTCGTTATCTAATTCAATATTATTACCTTCTATTTCCATTTTCTTATCCTTTAACAATTGCTTTAAGTTGGGTGAATGCTGCTTTTATACTGGTTTCTTTAATGACTTTAAGCAGGGCAGCGACATCAAATTTATGATGGCGTTCTGGCATTATACCCATTTGTGGCATATCGGATAATCCAGACTTGATGGCGTGTGCTTTAAATTGGTCGTTTTTCCAAAAGAACGCACCCGGCATGGTGGTGGGGATGACGACGGCGTAAAACAAAATTCTGCCCAAATAAACGGACAGTAAAACACTGAAAAAACTAAGGGCTAGCAACCAAAGACTTGGGTTTGCCATTAGGGCAAATATGAGCAACATATTAACGCCAAGTAAGGTGTAACGCAGGCGTTCCGTTTTGCCGAAAGTGGTGCTTTGTTCAAAGTCTGCAGCTTGACCTTCGCCCGTTTTTTGGTTGGATTTTTTGTGTGCAATCAGTCCAATGCTTTCAACAACCAGACCTAGGATTGCGACCATAGAAATAGAGACTATGGTTGAATACTGAATAACAGAGGTTGATTGTAGTAGTGCAAAGAGTAACCCACCTAAACTCATCATAGTGCCATAGAATGCGGTGCCTGTTTGCCAATGATTCCAAAAACTGCGTGCAGGGATAAGATAAAGTTTCATCATATAGTATGAGCCGAGTGCAAAGCCAATAAATGTGATGCCATAGGCGGCTGGCATTAGCACATCAAGTGCAAATACTTGCAGGACTAGTATGGCAATCAGCCCTGTAAAAAACAAACTAACGCCCGCAATTTCTCGGCTTACTGGCGAGTGTTTAAGGTTATAAAATCCACGATAAAAAAACTGGGGTTTGCCTAGGTGCATATTAAGTTTAAACAAGCCATAACCCACTAAAATTAACAGCAAACTAAGCACCAAAATACTGGGGCTGCCAATAACGCCTAACAAATCTAATGCCATTAACCATAACGATGCCCCCATAACGGCTTGTGTGCAAATGGTAAAAATCGCATGAGCATTTTCGTGTGAATTGAGCAGGGTTTTGAGCCCCCATTGTTTGTCTGCTGAGTGTTTTTGATCATCCAATGTTGATTTAAATTCGCCATTATCTTGTTTATGGTATTTCACCGGCATACCATCAGGTCGGGTCATATCTCTTTGGGTATTTTTGGTTTGTTGAAAGCGAATGTTTGGGTGGGTAATATCGGTTGTCGGAAAACCAGGCATACTGGTTTTGGCTTGTTCACGATTTTCAGGCACACTTTCAATCACGCCAAAATCCAGTGCATTACCCAAACAGGCTGCTACGCAGGCGGGTTTTAACCCAACTTCTAGCCTATCAACGCACATATTGCATTTACTCACTTGCCCTTTGACGGGGTCAAGTTGTGGGGCATTGTAAGGACAAACCCAAGTGCAATAGCCACAACCAAAACAAATATCAGGGTCTTGCAGGACTGCTCCATATTCTGCAAATTTGGTATAAGCACGGGTTGGGCAGCCTTTAAGACACACGGGGTCATCACAATGGTTACACGCCATTGAGATATTCAGGCGTTGGTAATTTGGATAACTGCCACCTTCAACAAATCCGACGGATCTAAATGCCAAATGTGAAGGCACATCATTTTTTTCACTACAGGCAGACTCACAGGCGTGGCAACCAATGCAATTGTCTGCATTAAAATAAAATCCGTGTTGTTTGTAACGGTTTGGGTTTTCGCCAATTTCACCGTCGCCATTGATATTTAAACTGACTTCTCGACGAATGTCTGCTTTGCTAACGGTTTCAATTTTGTCGCCATAGCAGTTATTGGTCTTGGTTTGCTTGTCCCACAAAAATGCGTATTCTGGTTCATCACTTCTTACTTTAAACATTGTATTTTCCTCTAAAATTGTCGCATTTCCATGCTGAGTTTGGCTGCTGATTTTTGGTCGTCCATTTTTTCAATTCTAATGGCTTGTTGTTTGTAAGCGGGCTGGCGAGAATGTGGGTCTAATAATCCTAGCGTTAAACGGTTAGCACAATCATGAAAATGAAAGGGTAAAAACACCATATTTTTACTCACTCTATTGGTGTATTTTGCCATAACAATCGCATCTGAACGACGCGAGATTAACCGCACATAATGCCCGTTGGCAATGTCCAGCTGAATAGCCAAATCCGGGTTAATTTCAATAAATGGAATGGGGCTGAATTTATTGTTATTGGCAATCTTCCCCGTCTTCGAACGACCGTGCCAATGCTCAATCAAACGCCCTGTATTCAGCCAAATTGGGAATTTTTCATCTGGCACTTCGTTATTGTCAATGAACGGCAATGGAATGAGTTTCGCCCTACCGTCTTTATATCTAAAAGTGGCTGTTTCGGTGTAAATACGCTTACCACCCTTAGGAGGTGGCTCTGCATTTTTAACTTGTTCGTCGGTATAAGGCCATTGAATGCCGCAATTGTCTTCAATTTTTTGGTAACTCATACCTGAAATATCGCATAATCTGCCTTTGGACAATGTTTTCATCTCTTCAAATACAGCTTCCGTGGTCTCAGGAAAGGTAACTTTGCCTGCTTGATTAAAGCGTTTTGCCATTTCATTGAAAATCCAAAAATCCGCTTTGGAATCACCAATCGGCTCAACGATTGGGTTAATTAAATTGACCCTGCGTTCGGTATTGGTCATCACCCCTGATTTTTCTGCCCAAGTGCCTGCGGGTAGAAAAACATTGGCATATTGATTGCTTTCCGAATCAACATAACAATCTTGCACCACACAAAATTCTAATTTTTCCATTGCTTTTCTAACCCGTGCCGTATTGGGCAATGAAGAAAGTGGATTGGTGGCAATCAGCCACAAGCCTTTAATTTCACCTGTTTCAATCGCATGATAAATGTCAGTTTGAAACATACCGCGTTTTTTCGGCAAGAAATCAACATCGATATTCCAAAAATCCGCTATCTCTTTGCGGTCGTTTTTGTTTTCTAAATAACGATGATTAGGCAACCCTGAGCAAGACGACCATTCGCGTGTGCCCATCGCATTACATTGCCCAGTAATGGATAAACTGGTGCCACCCGGTTTGCCGATATTACCCGTTATTAATGCTAAATTATTAATCCCCACCACACCATCAGAACCGTGCGTAGATTGGTTAATACCCATCGTCCAAATCTGCATTGCCGCCCCTGCCTTGGCAAAAATGCGTGCTACCACACGAATGGTGTCTTCATCAATACCGCAAACTTTGCTGGCAGTTACGGGATCATATTTATCAGTTTCCGCCTTAAGTTCGTCAAAACCATTGGTATTTGCTTCGATATATAGCATATCGTGCAAATTTTCATCAAAAATAACATACATCAATGCATTCATTAGCACCACATCCGTACCAGGAGTGATTGGCAAATGAATATCAGCATTTTGTGCCAACATAGTTACCCGTGGGTCAATGACAATTAAGGGAAATTTGCGTTTTTCTTGGGCTTCCTTCATACGCCAATAAATAATCGGATGTTGTTCTGGCAGATTAGAACCCCACGCAATCAGACAGTCGGTATGCTCAAAATCTTCATAACAACCGGGCGGCCCGTCAGAACCAAATGAACGCTTGTAACCTGATACTGCAGATGCCATACACAGCGTGGTATTACCATCATAATTATTGGTGCCAATCAGTCCACGAGTGAGTTTTCCCAAAGTATAAAATTCCTCAGTAAACATTTGACCCGTGGAAATGATGGCGATTGAATCGCGTCCATATTTTTCCTGCACCTCTTTAAGTCGTTTGGCACTGGTGTCTAAAGCGTCATCCCAAGTAGTTTGGGCAAAATCTTGGTGCCAATGGTCACGGATTAAGGGCTTATCGCCCCGCCCTGTAGAATCAAATAACTCATGCTCCATAATACCTTTGAGGCACAATTTGCCACGATTTACATCAGCACCGCCCACACCACGAGAGGACACGGCTTTATTCTCGGCATTAAAACCCACCTCAATAGAACATCCTGTGGAACAATACCCACAAGTGGCATATCGCCATTCTTTGATTTTTTTATCGGTAATTTTTATCGGGTTTTTTTGCCCTCGTCCAAATAACATATTTTCTCCTAACGAATAAGTAATAACAACAATACAATATTAATGACAACAGATGCGGCGATTAACAAACGATATTTTTTCAAAAGAATATCTGGATTAACCACTTCTTTTGCTTTGAATAACGCCTGATTAGGATGAGATAAATCATACAAAAATTCACTCAACACTTCGTAGCGTTCTGCCTTGTTCAAACAACAGGCTTTTTGCACTGCACCATCAATCCAAATGGGCACATGCGGGTCGTGCGTTAAAATAGACTCATACGCCAATTTCTCTAATTTTTTGGCACTCAAATTCCTATCTAACTTGTCCTCATAAGGCACGCAACCTGCCAACATTTCATACACAATAGCACCCAAACTAAACTGGTCTGATGCCCGTGAAACCTCATCATACAAAATCACCTCAGGGGCAGTATAACCCTGTGTGCCTTGATTACTCAGGGCATTAATCGGGTTTAATAATTCTGCCACACCTGCAATTCTGGCTGCCCCAAAATCAATCAGCTTAACCTGCCCTATGGCATTAATCATAATGTTTTCAGGCTTTAAATCACAATGTAACATTTCTTGCCTGTGAAAAGCCCTAATACCGTTAATAATCTGCTTAATAATACTCAACACCACCCCCATATCTGGCGCAGGATTATCATCTATCCACTGTCTCAGCGTTTGCCCTTTAATATATTCCATTGCATACGCAAGGAAAGTGTCTTGTGCATTTGATTTGTGAATTTTAACCACATTCGGGCTTTGGATACGCTGCCCAACCCATTGCTCATACATAAAATATTGCAAATATTGGGCATCATCTTCAAAGTTAACCGATGGCGTTTTCAATGCCACCAATTCACCTGTGGTCATATTTTTTGCCAAATATAACTGAATTTTAACCGTAGAAACCAATAATGACACCACCTCAAAACCATTGATTTTCATCCCTTTTTCTAAATCGGGCGGCACGGGTTTTTGTGTGAGCTCATCAAATGCCTCATCCAAGTTTTTCTCAGGCAATTGTTCCACCTGACAAATCATTGCTGAGATATTGTCTTTTGAACCGGCTTTTAATGCCTTTTCAACCAACGCTTCACAACTGCATTTTTCACTCAAACTCTGCTGCAACGCTTCTTTATCCAACACATCATGCACACCATCAGTTGTCAATAAAAACAAATCCTGCGACTGTATGTCAAAAGTTTGATAATCAACACTAACCTTTAAATCAAACCCGATGGCTCTTGATAAATAAGTTTTTTCTTTGTTGACATTCAACACATGATCTTTGGTAAGTTGCGTTAAAACACCGTTACGATAACAATAAATACGAGAATCGCCCACATGAAAAATATGTGCCGTATTGGATTTAACAATCAAAATACTCAGCGTGGATAACATTGAAGACTCTTCCCCATCACGCACAGACTGCGAATATAACCAATTATTCAACGCTGAAATTACCTTGACCGCCGCATGCTCGGTGCTCCAAGAATCTGGCGTAGAATAATAATCACTCAAAAAACTCTGCACACAACAACTGCTGGCTTCTTTTGCCCTTGCCGACGCACTCACGCCATCTGCCATCACACTAGCAATGCCCTTATATTCTAACGCCTGATCATCGGGTGCGTAATAAGCACAATTATCCTGATTTTCAGGCTTAACACCAGCGATAGAATGAGAATGAATGTTCAGTTTAAGTGGTTGCATTTTATTGAAAACCCCTTAATTTACTTTAATAACTTCAACTGTGCCATCGTCTAAAATTTCCGTCATATGCCCTTTTGGCTCCTCTAAAAATACCACAATCAAAATCAAAACCACCCCACTCATCAGCCCAATCAACATAAAAAACTGATCATAATCCACCAAAGAGTTTGCCGTTAAAAACATCACCGCACCCACATTACCAAACGCACCTGTCATCCCTGCAATCTGCCCCGTAAGTCGTCTTTGAATTAATGGCACCATTGCAAATATCGCACCCGAACCTGCTTTGGAAAAGATACCACCAGCAATGGTTAAAAGGATAACCGAATAAATAGACCAATCTTTTTCCACAGTACCCAACGCCAAAAAACTCAAAGCAACCCCTGAAAAAGTAACCATTAAAATAATTTTCCTGCCAAATTTATCACTCAAATAACCACCACCAGGGCGTGCAAATAAGTTGATAAACGGATAAACACCTGCCAATAACGCCGCATAAATTTTATCCAAGCCAAACCAATCCACATAAAACATTGCCAAAATTGAAACCACAGCTAATTCTGTGCCAAAAGTTACAAAATACGCCCAATTTAAAATAGCCACTTGCTTAAATTTATACTGATGTTGCTTTGGCACACTGGCTTTTAAATGCTGTGCGTTGACCTGCCAAGTTTTCAATGTCTGTGCAATAAAGAGAATTGCCAAAGTAGCAAAAACACCCCATTCCACAGCAGCTGAAATCATCTCTATATCCCCCAACTTCCAAGTCATTAGCGACAAAGCAAGATACAAAGGCACATTCATTGCAATATATAACGCCAAATCTGCATAACTGCTCACCTCCATTGCACCCGATTTTTTCGGCTTAAAATAAGTCGAACCCTTAGGCGTATTGGTTACATTAAAGTAATAAAAAACACCATAAGCAATCGCCACCACGCTAGCAGCGGTAATCGCATAACGCCAACCATCAACCCCTGCAAAACTACTGGCAATAAAAGGCAAAGTCATAGCTGCACCCGCAGACCCAAAATTACCCCAACCACCATAAATACCCTGTGCCACCCCCGTTTGTTTGGCTGGAAACCACTCAGAAATCAGACGAATACCCACCACAAAACCCGCACCAATAAAACCCGACAAAAAGCGTAACAATGCCAATTGTTCATAAGTTTGCATCCAACTAAACACAATCGAAACTAAACCACCTAAAACTAAAATAGAAGAAAACATAATCTTAGGCCCGAACTTATCCACCAACATCCCCACCACAATCCTCGCTGGAATTGTCATTGCCACATTCAAAATTAATAACACTTTGGCTTGTTGCTCAGTCAATGATAACGCCTCACGAATAAACGGCATCATCGGCCCAAGACTAAGCCACACCACAAACGACATAAAAAAAGCAAACCAAGTCAAATGTAAAATCCGATACTTACCTTTAAATGAAAACAGCGTTAATTTATCTTGCCTATTATCTTGCCTATTATCTTGCATAACCCCAATACCCTTTACGCCGACTGCCTATGGTCAATCGTTACCCACGGATTTTTAACCGTCTTAGGCAACGCATCCGCCCATTTTTTAATCTGCTCAGGTGTATCCAATTGTGATTGAATATAATCCAAACCCACACGCTCCTCAAAATGCATCACCCGCTCAAGATAATTCGCCTCAATCCGATACAACTGCACAAACGCCTTCAAATATTCCACCACATCCGCTTCCTCAGCAAAAAAACGATCCTTCAAACACGCCTTAGTGCGAATACCACACGCACCTGCCACATGAATTTCATAGCCTTTTTCCGTGCAAATCACACCGAAATCTTTAATAGTCGATTCCGCACAATTACGCGGACAACCACTCACCCCCATTTTAAATTTATGCGGCATAAAATGCGACCAAACCGCATCCTCCATCTTCACCGACAACCCCATCGAATCCTGCGTCCCCATCATACAATGCTCAGTCCCAACACAAGATTTACAAGTTCTAGTCGCCTTGCCATACGCATAACCCGACGCCATACCCGCCGCCGCAATCTCATCCCACATATCATTCAAATTTTCCTTAGGAATACCAAGCAAATCAATACGCTGCCCACCCGTTACCTTAACCGTTGGCACCTCATATTTAACCGCAATCTCTGCCAATGATTTAAGCTCTGCCGGCGTGGTCAAACCACCCTGCATCTGTGGCACAATAGAATAAGTACCATCTCGCTGCTTATTAGCATGCATTTTTTCATTATGCGGTCGCTCCGCATCATTATGCTGATACGCCGCATTAAATTGCGACGATAAATAATAATTAATTGCCGCACCACAAGCATCACAAGCACCACTGAAACCCATTGCCGAACGCACCTCATCAACAGTTCTAACCGCATCAAGTGCCCTAATATAATGTCGCACCTCCCCCGTTGAATGCACACTACAATCACAAAGTATATCCTTAGTCACCAATTCCGCCCCCGACACAAAACTAAATATTTGTTTAGCCACCGACTCACAACCGCCACAACCTGTAGCACAACCCGTCTCCTCCTGCACCGCTTTAAACGAATCACAACCACCTGCAACAGCAACCACAATATCACCCTTAGTTACCCCCATACAACCACAAACCTGCTCATCATCCGCCATTTTTTCAACACCACCTGCCCCCGCACTAGCTGCATCAACACCAATATCGCCAAACAACAAAGTCTTGCGCATATCAGTAATATCCGTTTGCTTCTTAATCAAATCAAAATAAAACAACCCATCAGTAGAATCACCAAACAACACCGCACCGACCAATTTATTACCCCGAATAGACAATCGCTTACGCGTATTTAACGCATGATCTTTAGAACACATAACCTCATCCTCCGCATTCGAAAATTCACCCGCCGAAAACACATCCACCCCAGAAATCTTCAACTTAGTCGAAATATCCGACCCCGTATATATATGATGCGACACCTCACACACCTGCTCAGCACAAACACGCGCCTGCTCAAACAACGGTGCCACCAAACCATACGACATACCACGGTGCTTAATACACTCACCCACCGAATAAATCGCAGGATCAGAAGTCATCATCGTATCATTCACAACAATACCCCGATCCGTCTGCAAACCAATCTTACTCGCCAACGCATCATTCGGCACAATACCCACCGACATCACCACCATATCCGCTACCATCGTTGAACCATCCTCAAATTCTATCGACTCCACCCTACCACTACCCCTAATACTCGTAGTAATCGCACCCAATTTAAAAGCAATATTTTTCCCCTCCAACACCCTCTGCAACAAACCACCCGATGACGAATCCAACTGCATATTCATAATAGAATCCATATTCCCAATCACCGTTACCTCAAAACCCAACTCATTCAACCCATTCGCCGCCTCCAACCCCAACAAACCCGTGCCAATCACTGCCACTTTTTTACCCTTCGCAGCATTCTCCTGCATATACTCAACATCATAAATATCTCTAAACGAAACCACCCCCGCCAACTCCCTACCCGGCAACGGCAAAATAAACGGATTCGAACCCGTGCACAACACAAGACGATGATAATCCAACGAACTGCACGCACCCTCACCATCCTGAACCGTAACACGCTTACCCCTCCTATCAATCGCCGTTACCTCGCAACCCGGTTTAAAAGTAATATTATGGGTCTCAAAATAAGCCTCATCATGCGTCCTAATCTCATCAAAAGTTTTCTCCCCCGATAAAACTGGCGACAACATAATCCTATTATAAGGCAATGCCTTTTCCGCACCAATAATCGTTACCTGATACATCGTTGGATCAATTTTCAACATCTCATCCACCACCTTCATCGCACTCATTCCCGAACCCACTACCACCAATTTTTTCATCATCTTTCCCTATTATGTTCCCTAATCCAAAAGTAGAAATTGCAAAGATAGTGCTGTCCCTTGCTCCGTCTGTGTTTGCAAAAAATATTAGTCCCACCCATAGGTTCGGCGGCTATTTTTTGTAAATGCAGACGGAGTAAGGGATAGTGCTAGGTTTGTGATTTCTATTTTTGGATTAGGGATGTTAAACACAAAAAAAACCAGTCAAAAACGCCATCACTACGACAACCTCCTCAACTGGCTTCAATACCTAATCAATCCACTTTGAACCGACCAAAAAAAAACGCTTATTCAGTATTCATAAAAAATGAAACCAAATAAACGCCTATGTTCTTTTATCATCCACCGTTGGACAATTTGCGAGCATTATACCCAATTAAAAGTTACCCATATTAGTTATTTATCCCCCAATCCAAAAGCATTTGTTTTTAATACATTAATGTCATACAGGGTAGTGAGGTTGCTAGTCTTACCATTGGAGTATTTTAGTATAAGTAGTGCTTGCACCCCCTTATCTTTTGGGGAAATAGTGCACTATGAAAAAAGTGGCTTATTCTAATTGCTCAATAAGACTGAACAATCTTTGAATACGAGCAGTTGGCTCAAAACGCTCTAAAAGACGCCGCGCTTCATCAAGATTTGACTTGGGTTTATTGAACAAATCAACACCCATTACTAGTGTGTTCGCTAAATCAATACCATAAACATCAGCATTGGTTTTAACCAGCGTTCGACGAATTTCTAAGGCTTCGTCATAGGCTTCTTCTGCTTGTGTGTTTTGGTTTTGGTTGCTATACAAAATAGCCAAGTTATTAAGTGTCATTGCAACATAAGGCTGATAGACATCGGGATTGGTTTTAGCCAGCGTTTGATAAATTTCTAAGGCTTCGTCATAGGCTTCTTCTGCTTGTGTGTTTTGGTCTTGATCGCTATACAAAATAGCCAAGTTATTAAGTGTCCCTGCAACATAAGA
>FPHY01000158.1_pt2 | contig 17879 bp, 5 predicted proteins | sample 1057291 | NCBI WGS metagenome assembly FPHY01 (sample SAMEA4473301, study PRJEB15554) | hydrothermal vent metagenome | biome: marine basaltic hydrothermal vent biome; feature: marine hydrothermal vent; material: water | place: Pacific Ocean | collected 2011-06-14/2011-07-23 | depth 1705 m | reverse complement strand
GATTTGCAAGCGATTAAGCAAAGTAATTTTAAAGCAATGCTTAAAGATGGCTTTATAGATGCGGATAAACTTTTGAAAATTGAATTACTGTCTTTGTGTTTTGAACAGTAATACCATTTATAAAGACACATTAAGTGCTGATGAGTTAAAAAATGCAGGCTATTTTTTGAATGGGAGTGTTGCACTTGTGGGTTGAATTCGCCAAAGTTCTACACTAATGACACTTAATGACACTTAATGACACTAATGACACTAATGACACTAATGACACTAATGACACTAATGACACTAATGACACTAATGACACTAATGACACTAAAAGCACGAATTATTGTCCGTTTTAGAGGACTTAAAAAATCAAGGATAGCAATAAGTATCCTTGATTTTTTAAGCACGCTAAAACAAACAATTATCAGTACTTTTTTGTCCCATTATTTTTTATAAATGGTATTACTATCAGGTATAGGCTCTACAAGCATCTAAAAACCAGCGTCATAAACTCACTCTTAAAAGGAAATTAAATGGACATTAAAACGATAGATTTGTTTAATCACACAATTTTAGCCAAGCACAATATAATCCGAGACAGTGAAGAGTGGCAGCAACTTGCTAAGCAACAAAGATTGATAAGGTTAAAGATTACTAACGATACAGCGACCTATCTTGCAGGTAAAGGGTTTCAATCCGCTAATCATATTGCGACAATGCCCTTGCGGAAATTTTTGGATATATGTCAAGATTTTTCTGATAGTGAAGAATTAGAAAGCGCTTACAAGGTTGCCAAAACTATTCGCTCTGCCAGTATGCACATAATGGCGAATGTCAAGAATTTACATCCATCAGGTCATTTTTCTCGCACCAAAGCATTTACGGCAGATATTGACGCTTCTATCTCTTTTGAAGCGTTGCCAAATTATGAGCAATTGTTTGGCAATTTGGATTATTACGAATGTTCTGAGTTTAGTTCTATTTTTGGCCCTGCCGCTTATTTATTGGATTTAATGCGTATTACTCAAACTTATATTAGTGATACCAATAAGACCACCATCCCCACAGGTTTGAATTTTTTTGATAGAAGACCTGATATAGCGTTGTTAGCATTAACGGAAAAGAATACCACTACCGAAGTTTTAAAATTGAAAATTGTCAATGAAAGAGTTGATGCGTTGTTACAGCAGCTTATCCCTGCTGCAAAAACAGATTATGTTGCTTGGTTGGATACAGCCGCTTATCCTTTCAATATGCCTTTTTGTTTGCCATTGGTGCAAATTCATGCTGAACTTAAGCAGACCGGACTTAGTTTGCTCACTATTTACAAAACATTGCAGGTAGAGGAAAGTTATTATTTTCGTGAATTATTAGCCTTATCACCAGAGCAATTTGCTTTAGTAACAACGGGAGATGTGAAAAGACAAAGTGAACTTTGGGATGAAAAAACTTTGTCAACATTAGCGCAATGTGATTGGTTTTCTCGGCAGGCTAACTTTGACGCTACAAATTTAGTTGATTTATTTCAACAGAACTTAAACATTGAGACAGAAAAAGCAAACGCAGTCAATTTTTATATTGGCAAACACTTGAATGGATATACAACTGAACATTATTTTCATATTACAAAGGATGCTAAAGCAGGTGATTCTATTACCAATCTCAATATCAAGGATAAAGAAGCCGCTACTGCTGATAATCTTGATATGATTGGGCGTTTTATTCGATTTTCCCAATATATCGGGCTTTCATTTCAAGAGACAGATTGGCTGCTAAATGTGGCAGAATTCTTAATTGCTGGTATAGCGCCTTATGATAGTGATGTAAACAAAAAGCGTATTGACGCTTTCTATGGGGATCACCTGAAAACAGTGGGTAAAATTTACCAATTGGCTGATTTATTGCAGCAACCTGTTACTGAGATATTAAACAGTTTGGGTATTATAAAAACTTACGGTATCGGCTCTGGTGCTGTGTCTGAAGCGCCTTTTGATGTTATTTTTAACAGTGTTGCCAGTGATGCTCCTTATCATCCTATCTATACAGGCAATCCTGATCTTTATAAGGATGCGGTGCAAGTATGGAATTTATCTAATAAAGATATACCAGCGTCTATAGCTAATATGTTAAGTCAATTGGGTTTAGGAAAGGTAGATTTATTGGAGTTGGGCGCCTATGTATTAAAACTGTTGAATATTTCTACACAGCAGCTCCCCCTAAGTGTTGAAAATTTATCTTTGTTGTATTCTTATAGTTCAATTGCAAATTGGTTGGGTATTAGCATTTCTGAATTGATACTAATTAGTGGCACACCTAAGGTTAGTGACGATTATAAGAATCCTATTGATCATTTGTTATTGCTAGTTGAGAATGCTCAATGGATGAAGCAGCATAATACCAATATTTTCAAAGTAAATTATGTGATAAATGGCGATATTAATCGCTATGTAGATTTGCGTTTCCATACAAAAGATTTTGATGCATGGTTAGACTCTGTTAAAATTTTGATTACCTTAAAGGATGGCAAACTAACTGACAGTGTCATTGTTAAGCTGATCAATAGTATTGCTGATTTCTTAGGCACCACACAAGAAATAATGACAGTGTTGTTTGATGTAAAAACTAAATGTATGGGTAACACAACTTGGATAACAAGTTTTTTAACCGCTTCAAGTTCTACAGATAATTCACTTATTATTGAGTTTTCACGCCTGTTAACACTCAATCAATTTTTAAACATTAGCAAACCCGACCTTTTCCTAAGTATTAGTCAATATCCAAGTGCTTATGGTTTTACTACTTTCCCATACTCAAGTACGAGCAAGAAGATTGACATTAGTTTGCCACAGTTACAAGGGCTAATTGCGTTTGTAGATTTACAGCATAAATTTAAGGACGCACATGGTGAGTTTATTTATTATCTTGAGGAGAAAAATAAAAAATCATCTGATGCCGACAAAATACTGCAAAACCTCACTAATTGGGATGCGACTCAAATTCAAACGGTATCAGCACGCTATCCAAAATTAGGCACTAATACCGCCGCTTTCCTTATTTTGACTGACAGTATTTTTGCTTTAACCAGTCATCTTGGCGATGATGTTGCTATGCTATTTACCTTGTCTGATAACACCACAGCATCAGCAGACACACATGCCCAGATGAAAGCGGCAGAGGCTTTGCTCTCTGCACAATTAAAATCTTGTTATACGCCTGAGAACTTGCAAATAGCATTACAAATTATCTCCGAGGAAGTGTTGGAGAAAAAACGCGATGTTACTGTGATGGTCGCTACTTGGGCTTTAACGCAAGCTTATGTAGATGTTGTTTCGTCAAACAATTTGTCAGAGTTTTTATTAATAGATGTGAATGTGTCGGCAAAAATTAAAACTTCTTATATCAAAGAGGCGATTGATTCGATACAGTTGTATTTGCAGCGAATAAAACTTGATATTGAGCAGTATGTTGTGCATATGGACATTGAAGAAGTGTGGTGGCAATGGATTAGTAATTATCGTATTTGGGAGGCCAATAGAGAGATTTACTTGTATCCAGAGAATTATTTAGAGCCGAGTTTAAGAAAAAATCAATCCAAGCCATTTCAGGATTTCTCCAAGAGTTTGTTAAAAAGTAACATCACCTCAGAATCCGCAGAAGAGGCGTTTAAAGCATATTTTCAAGATATTGCGCAGTTGACAGATTTAAATTATCTGTCTAGTTATTACACGGAAGTTGACAATCAGGCGATTTATTACTTCTTTGCTGTGAGTAGGGCACATCCGCCAAAATATTATTATTGCACTTACACTTATTTGCTGAATGAAAACCTTGATTTTGACAATCAAGGCACTTGGTCGTTATGGGAAGAAGTGGGCATTAATATCAAAGGTCAAAATATCACGCCCCTCTATTATGCGGGCAAATTAATGTTGTTTTGGGTGGAAATTGAAAAATCTAGCACCTCTGATGTTTCGTCAAAGACAGATGCAAATGGTAATAACAATATTACCACCAGTCGCTTGGATGTTTATAAGGGGATGGTTAAGTATTCTATTCTTGAGGATGGTGGCTCTTGGGGTAGTGCGCAAATATTAGTGCCTGAAGAAATTATTTATGTTGATGATAAACAAGGTGTGGGTAAAAATCAACTAGAAAAAAATCAAAAGGTATTTAATGGTGTATTTACAGGTATGGATTCTGACAAATGGAATACCGTTTATGTTAGCGAGGTTGAGGGGGATATTATTGTTTATTATGGTCCTACGCTTACTCCAGTAAATGAAAGCGACGCTCTTAGTCCCAAGGCAGGAATGCTTGTGGAAGAGATACCTGAGTTGGTTGATTTTCAAGAGCATTTACTTAAAGTGTTGCTAAAATACAATAATTTTGCGCGGCTGAATTTTGCGGTTCTTGGTTCTATTTGTGCTGATAACTTCGTCCCTTATATAGATACCAAAGTATTTAATGAAGATTTAGAGCAAATAACGGTAGGTTTGGGAGGGTGTTTTTCCAGTGCGCCTTGCTTATCTCCATTTTTGCCTAATGATAACAGATTTTTTATTGGCAACAATGTGCAGAACAATTCCCTATATATTAATTTAGCAGCGAATATATATAGCAATCATCAATTTGCTCATTCTCAAGCTGATGCAAGGACGATGGTGTACAATGTAAAACTTAGACTACTAGCATTTAATGCATTAGTATCAGTGCTACCAAATAGCATAACACTTGCACAAGTTATCACAAATTTAACGACAAATGGGTATGTGGAACAATCGAGTTCTTCTTATTACGCAACACCAAAATTTGCAAATAGTGACGACCAATCAGCGGCGGTAGCAAAAATACTTGGTATTGATAAGGCTACTTCCGAGCAATATGTTGCGTTTTTCGCACTATTAGCAGTGTCGGGACGGGAAAACAAAGCACTGATATTGTTCAACAATATTGATATAAAACACAGCAAGCAATTTGCTGTAAAAAATAAATCGGGTGCTTTTTTGCATGCACATAAAAATCATTCTTTACTTTTAAATTTGCAGGCAAAAAAAGCAAAACAATCTGGTATTATTTCTCCAGATTTATTTTTTTACACGCATCAAATAACGGTAGTCAGTTTGACGACTAAATATGGCTATGATGCTCGGGTCAAACTGTTTAGTGAGCTGGTTACCGACAAGTATATCTTGCCACTACCTACAGTTAAAAAAGACATACTCACTTCTTCTACTACTGCTACTGCTCTTACGGTTGGTTTTGTAGATGTTAAGAAATTTATAGATGATATGAGCGTTAATGATTGGAAAGGGCTTGGTGATTACCTTTTAAGAAAAAAAATTGTAACAACGCTTCAGCCTTTAGCTGATGCAATGATAATTGCCATTATGACGGGTGAGCCTATTATTAGTCAGCATTTTTTTGCTGAATCTATGGTGGACACAGCAACCATAGTTGATAAAAATAAGAAATCTGTTCTTATTTTTACTCAGTTGAAAAATGATAATATAATAAGGGTGCTTGATGGTTTTGAAGATTTCGGCTTTCTAAATAGTTCAAAGTGTATCAATAGAGGTTTTGGCTATTTTTCTGATGTAATGTCGCATATAAGCCCCAACCCTTTTATAACTGACGCAGAAAGCGATGCTACATTTAACCAAATCCTTAATAGCAATTCGCTAATCAGTCTCTATAACACACCCTATCAGGTACCCTTGCCTAAGATTAAAAGTCTTAATGATTGCACAGATTATAATTATGATGCAATGCGTTTAGGCACAACCGCCTTTGCCCGACTAAAAAAACAAATGGCAGTGGAGGGGATAAATAAGGTGTTGACTTTGGAAAATCAACAAATTCCAATTACCCTCGGGAATTGGTTTAGCGATTTACAGCCTATTGCTAGCACAACGGCGCCGGTGTTGTTAAATGGCGATCAGGTTGATTTTTCCCAAGGTCCTTATGCGCAATATTATTGGGAATTGTTCTTTCATGCGCCTATTTTGGTCGCTAAAAACCTAAGCAATCAAAACAAATTTGAGGAAGCAATTGATTGGCTGAGACATATTTTTAACCCTTCTCAAAAGAGTCAATACATAAACCTAAAAACTTTTTCTACTGAGGCACCGAAGCAAATTGATGTGGCAACCGCAGGGAAGATTTTTACAGAATTACAAGCGACAAAATTAGACAACAATCCCTATATTAGTGCAAATGGCAGTGTGAATAAAAAATACAAGGGTAATGAAAGTCTGGATTTTTTAGTATCAAAGTTAAAGTTAAATTCAGTGCAGGTTCGAATCGTCCGTAGCGTATTGAGCAATTATCATGTCATTAATCCTGTTAATCATTATTGGAATTTCCAGCCTTTTCGCAATCACACATTGCAAACACTGAAAACCTTACTAACAAATCAAGCCAGCATTCGTCAATACGAAGACAACCCTTTTGACCCCTTTGCTATTGCACAACTTAGAATTGGTGCGTTTGAGAAGTATGTGTTGATGCTGTATATTGATATCTTAATTCAGTGGGGAGATAATTTATTTGCCATAGATACGCGTGAATCCATTAATGAGGCGACTATGTTGTATTTATATGCGTATGATTTATTGGGCAAAAAACCAGAGGATTTAGGCGAAAAACAAGCACAAAAGCCAGCTAATTTTGTAGATATTGTCAAGAAATATAGCACTTCAAGTGCCATTCCAGAGTTTTTGATTAATATGGAAAATAGTTTTCATTTTGAAAATCTGCCCATCACCAAGACGACATGTCAGGTCTTTAATGACTTACCAAGTTATTTTTGCATACCCGAAAACAGTCAATTAATAGCGCGTTGGAATACGGTAGAAGACCGATTGAGTAAAATCCATAACAGTTTAGATATTCACGGCAACTTCCAAACATTGGCTTTGTTTGCACCGCCCATTAATCCGCTGGACTTGATTAGAGCAGCCGCCTCAGGTGGTAATGCACTGAGTGCAAGTTCACAGAGTAATAAGACTGTGCCGATTTATCGTTTTGCTGCTATTGTGCAATTAACCAGACAATGTATTGAAAATGTAGTGTCGTTAGGCAGATTGTTGGAAGGTAATTTAGAAAAATATGAGGCAGAAGACTTGTCTTTATTACACACTACGCAAACCGGAGTAATGTTGAATTTGGTTAGCAGTCTTAAACAAGACAGTATTGAACAAGAACAAAATACTTTGAATGGATTAAGTAGCAACTTAAAATCTGCCAATGATAAGAAGAAATATTATGATGGGTTAGTTAAAGTAGGTGTTTCCGATTATGAATTAGCAGCGCAAATAGTGTCAGATGTTTCTATGGGATTTACGGTTGCTTCTGGTATTGCTTCTGCCAGTGCTTCTATTGCCTTTGGCGTTCCTCAAGTAGGCTCTCCTTTTGCACTTACTTATGGTGGGGTTCAGCTAGGTGGAACATTGTCGGGTATTGCCCAGGCGCTCGGCACTACTGCAAATATTGGCAATTTTGTAGCACAAAGATTGTTAACAGATGGCAGTTATGATAGGCGTCAACAAGAATGGGTTTTTTCTGCAGCGCAGGCAGGGGAGCAAGCAAAAGAGATTGGTTGTCAAATCGCAGCAAGCAAAGTTAGAATTAAAATAGCACAGCAAGATTTACTCAATCATAGCACGCAAATTCAGCAAAATCAAGACATTGCTGATTATCTGCATAATAAATTTACCAATGAAGAGCTTTATCAATGGTTATCAGGCCGTGTTTCTGCTTTGTATCATCAGCAGTATCAATTGGCATTAGAAACCGCAGTATTGGCACAAAAAGCCTATCAGTTTGAGTTAAATAGCGAGCAAGAATTTATCAATATTGTGTATTGGGACACAGCGCATAGAGGTTTATTAGCAGGAGAAAGTTTGCTCAGTAGTTTGGTAACAATGGAGCAATCTTATAAAACACATTTACTAGATAGAAAATTAGAGATAGAAAAAACCATTTCTTTGAAGGCAATTAATCCAAAGGCGTTAACTGATTTGAAATCCGACGGATTAGGTGCTTTTGACTTGGATGAAAGATTGTTTGACCTTGATTTTCCTGGTCATTATCAGCGTCAAATTAAAAGTATTTCTATCAGTATTCCAGCGATTATTGGTCCTTATCAAAATTTGCATGCCACTTTGTCGCAATCGAAGAATGCGGTGGTCTTAATCCCTGATATTAAGGCGGTTCAATACTTGTTAGATAAGGGCAAGGGCAAAGATGAAAATATTCGTCATGATTGGCGTAGTAGCCAACAAATCGCTATTTCTCGAGGGATTGAGGACGCTGGCGTATTCCAACTTGATTTTAAAGATGAGTTGTATTTGCCGTTTGAAAATACCGGTGTTGTTTCCTCATGGTCACTTTCTATGCCAACAAGAAATAATGCGGGCATTGATTATAAGAGTATTTCTGATGTCATTATCAATTTGCGCTATACGGCGATTGCTGGTAGTGCAGACTTTACCACAGCTGTCAACGGTATATTAGGGGAACCCAAAGCATTTCATTATGACTTAAAGCAAAGTTTTGCAAACGCTTGGCAGGGCTTTATGCAAGACCAATCTGATACTAAAAAGCAACAGTTTAAATTTAATGTGAATGAATTGCAGATTGCCGATTCGATGGGCTTGGAATCAGTGATTGTTAAAATTACCACCAGTGCAGATATTCAAATTGAGGCGATTGATATGTTATCGCTACAGATTGGCAATACCGTGGTTGGCATTAACAATATCAACCATCAGCCACCAAAAGATGAGAATGAAGAGTGGGTAGCTCAGCATTGGAATGCAAATGCAAACAACCAACCCAAAGACAATCAGCAAGTGAATGTGGGTTGGATAACTGAGTTAAATTTAGGCAAAGAGGCGAGTATAGATGCGATGATTGATGCTGATTGGGTGTTGTCGTTTGATTTGCAAGCGATTAAGCAAAGTAATTTTAAAGCAATGCTTAAAGATGGCTTTATAGATGCGGATAAACTTTTGAAAATTGAATTATTGTCTTTGTGTTTTGAACAGTAAGTTAACTAGAGACCTTTGCATAAATATGAACAATCATCAAAACACCCTCTTTCATCAATTTGAAAATTGTTTAAAAACACCCTTAGCCCTGCTAGGAGTGGATTTAAAAAATTTCCAAATTAATAAAATCTGTCATTTTGCTAATCACCCCTATTTATGTAAAGGTCTCAACTAATGAATAAAAAGCAATCAATTACTTTACCAAAATTATCCATTCCTAAAAGTGGTGGCTCTTTTAATAGCAGAACAGGTGGTTACGAAGTAGGTAATCAAGGAGAGGGATCGTTTGGTATCCCGCTGGCTATGCCCAGTGCAAGAGGGGCAGGGCCGTCTTTACATCTGTCTTATCATTCCGGTTCTGGTATGGGAACATTTGGACTGGGCTTTGATTTGGCAATGCCTCATATTGTGAGAAATTTAGATCATGGGGTGCCTGCTTATAAGGACAATGACACTTATACTTCAAGTGAGTTAGGTGAATTGCTGGAACTCAAACAGAAAACGGACAATCAGGCACTCACTATTTCTTATAGTCCAAGAGTGGAGTCAGGCTTTGCTAAAATTACACAAATATTTACTGCCGACCATAGCAGTTCGTATTGGGAGACAACGAGTCATAATGGTATGGTGCATATTTACGGTAAAAATGACACTGAAAAAATATGGGATGTTGATGACCATACTCGAGTGCTGCAATGGAACATTAGCAGCAGTCAAGATGCAAAAGGCAATGTGGTTATTTATCACTATAAGCGAGAAGATGATGTTGCAGTTGACAAAAAATTACCTAGTGAGAAGAACAGAGCCATTGGTGCCAATGTTTACCCCGCTAGTATTGAGTATGGCAATTGGCGAGCAAAAGATGCAAAGCAGGATGCTTATACTTATAAAATTGTATTTGATTATGGCGAATATGATTTGTCGCACCCAGACAATCCACCAAAAGACTGGACACTAAGATCTGACCCTTTCTCTCACTATACTGCTGGCTTTGAAAGGCGTTGTTATCGCCTGTGTCACAATGTTTTAATCTACCATCAGTTTCCGACAGAAAACAAAGGGCAGCCTTTTTTGAATCATATCTATAGCTTTACTTACCAGACAGAAAAACTAGCAGGCTTTAATCAGTTGGTTGCTTACGATCAAACCGGTTGTAGAAAAGCAAACGATGCTTATCAAACGCAAAAGTTACCAGCGACCACTTTTACTTATGTTGCGCATAGTTTTGGCGATAATGATTATAAAGACATAGCGATACCTCATCATTTGCGTATGTTGGAAAAAAATCATAATTTTGAATTTATTGATTTAGATGGTAATGGCATTCCTGGCATTGTTTATAAAGATGAGACCAATTTTTTATATGCCCAGCCTTTGGGCAAAGGCAAATATCAAGACCTTACCCCAATCAATATTCCGAGTTTTCATCGTCAGATGCGCACAGAAAGTTTTGCCGATTTGAATCATGATGGTAAATTAGATTTTGTGTATGGCAATGCGCTTTATGGGGGATTCTTTTTACGCTCGGACAAGGATGACTTTCAACCTTATCAAAGTTTTGAGCAATACAGTCCCGAGTTTGTCAATCAGACAGGTGCAAATGAACATATTGATATTTATGGGAATGGGCAAAGCGGTTTAATACAAATTCATTCAGACTATATTATTGTTTATGAGGGTCTGGATGAAACAGGATTTTCTGCGCCTAATCGGCTGGACAATGACAACGCTGTTCCGGTGTTGAGTCATGACCCCAAACACTGGGTAGGGTTTGGTGATTTGTTTGGCGATGGTAAAACCCATCGCATTCGGATTACTAATCAATGTGTGGAGAGTTGGCCTGCTTTAGGTGGAGGTAAATTTGCTAAAAAAGTGACCTTTGATCATCCACCTGCATTCACAGATTTCGATTCGAATCGATTGCATTTAGTGGATACTGACGGCTCTGGTGCAACTGATATTCTGTATTTCAACACAGACACTTTTTCGATTTATCTTAATCAATCAGGCAATGGGTTTGGCAGTCCTATCAGCGTCAAGCTTAAAATTCCTTATACCAATCTCTCTAAGGTTTGGATTAGTGATATTAAGGGGGCAGGTAGTCTAGGATTCGTTTTATCCACCCCTGGATTTGACCCCGTTTGGTATGATTTTGCCACCAACGGCAAACCCTATTTGCTCTGTCATAGCGATAACGGTTATGGTGGCGAATATGAGATATCGCATTGCTCTTCAGTGGATTATTTTCTTGCTGACAAAGTATTGAATAAACCTTGGGAAACCAATGTACCTTTTCCTATTCAGGTAGTCAATACCATTAAAGTAACCGACAATTTAACGGGGTCAACCTCACAGGTGCGTTATGCCTATCATGAGGGTTATTATGACTCTTATGAAAGAAAATTTAGAGGCTTTGCTTACACCGAATCTTGGGACGATGAGCGTTCTAATTTACTTGATAACACACTGGATCAACCCACTGTTTATAGCAAACAATGGTATTTTTCTGGTGTTGTTGATGTTGACAATAGTTTTTATCGGCATTTGGCGACTGAATTTTATCAACAGGATGGTCGCGCCTATCATCTGCCTGTTAACAGTTTTACCTTTGACGACAAAGATGCAAAAACTTTGAAAGAAGCGTATCAATCTTTTCAAGGGCATTTATTAAGAAGTGAAGTCTATGCCTTGGATAAAACCAAACAAGCAGAACACCCTTATCAAATAACCGAACATAACTATCAAATAGCACTGTTACAAAAAGTTGACATCAAGAAAGATGCATGGCACGGATTTGCCTCCTTTTTAGTGAGCGACAATGAAACCCTAAGTTATCACTACGAAAGAAATCCAGCAGACCCGAGAATTGTCTATCAAGCGGTGTTGAAATTAGACAAATACGGACATCCTCTCTTGTCTTGTCATGTGGTTTATGGGCGTAGAGACAACAGCAATAAAGACATAATCAATCAATTATATCCACAGCAACAACAGATTAAAGTATCACTTAACCAACAAAGTTATTTTAATCAAGATGACGACAAGTTGTTTCTGCTAAGTGTGCCGATGAATACAACAAGTTATGAAATACACGGCGCTAAAAAACCCGATTTTTCCAAAACTGACCAGTGTTTTACCAAGCAATACTTAGTCAGCACGATGACCACTGCCTTAAAAAATATCATCACTTACGACACATCATTTACGCCAGATAAAATCCAAGCGCGTTTATTACATAGCGTTAATCAGTTTTATTGGGACGGGCAACAGAAAAAGGCACTGCCTTATGGGCAAGCAAGCTTGCCACTATTGGCACATCATCACCAATCTAGCGTTTATACACCTGAGTTGATTAAGCAAGTTTATAAAGACACATTAAGTGCTGATGAGTTAAAAAATGCAGGCTATTTTTTGCAAGATAATCTTTACTGGGCGCCAAGCGATGTGATTTATTATCAGGAAAAATACCAGTTAATCAGTGCTACTACCGATGTATTTGGTAAGAATACTCAATTTCAATATGACCCACAAGGTTTGTTTGTTATTAAAGCAACCAGCACATTAAAAGACGGCTTTTCAGATAAAACTGTGCAACAATCAACCGTTGGAAAAATTGACTATCAAGCATTAAAACCTTGGCAACTGGTTGATATTAACAACAATACGCACGAAGTGGCTTACGACCCACTAGGGCGTGTGTATATTGAATCCATGTATGGTCAAACTGATAGTAAAGTAGAAGGTAATGACGATATTAGTCACTACAAGAACCTGCCAAAACCGACTTTAGCAGACATTATAAAACAACCAGATAAGTATGTTCAATCCACTGGCACCTATATTTTTTATGATGATTTTGCTTGGTCGAAGAACAAACAGCCTGTACACAATGTTGTTGTTAAACGCGACACTTTTGTGCATCATCAAGGGGCAGAAAATAAAACCCAATACCCGCTCAAAATTACCTATTTTGATGGTCTAGGTCGTGCATTAGAAGTCAAAATGCAAACCCAATACAACAACAAGATAACCTATATTTGTTCGGGCAGGTCTGCTTATAACAACAAAGGCAAGAAAGTTAAATTTTACGAAAGTTATTATACGGACATCTACGATTATGACGCCCAGCTGCCCTCTGATATTCCACCCCCTGGGTTGAAGTATTACGACCCACTTGGCAGATTGTATCAGACCCAAACTGCAAAAGGTTTCCTTGTAAAAACAGAGTGGAGTGCATGGCATGAGGCAAACTACGATAGATGCGACACGGTTAAAGACAGCCCCTATTTTAAAGGCGTAATGTCTAAAAAAATACATGTTACAGCAGATGAAAAATCCGCATTAACACAATCCGAGATTTTTTATAACACCCCAGAATACAAACTATTAGATTCGCAAGGATATGTATTTTTGCATTTTTCAATGTTATTATATGCCAAAGACGACAAGCCACAATACTTAGCAACTACCACCACCATTGATTTTCAAGGCAGGGTTGTCGCCCAATCCGACCCACGACTAGGTGCACTCAAACCCCCTGTGCAAAATGTCCAAACTACCTACAATATGCTACATGGCAAAACCTCGGTGATGATTTGGGACAATGTTGATAGCGGCAAGCATACCAGTTTTTTCGACATTAGAGGATTGCTGTTAAAAAAATGGGACAGTCGAGGCTTTTGCATCTCTATGGCATATGACAATAATGGCAGACAAATTTATCAGCAAGTTGTCGGACAGGATGGCAAATTAAAGATGGACAACAGAGTGCATCAATTCCACTACGGTGATTTTGTTGCCAACGCAGCCACCAATAATTTGAACGGTAAAACTGCCGTTATTGAAGATGCTTCAGGAAAATTGGAAAACCTAATCTACAACATTACTGGTAATTTATGCAGCCAAAAGAAAACCTTTTTGGTTGATTATAAACAACAACCCGACTGGAGAAAAAGCCCAAAATTAGAAGACACACAACACCAAACTTATTGGCAATTTAATGCCATCAACAGAACAACGCTACTACAAACCGCCGATGGCACGCAACAAGCATACCAATACAATCTAGTGCTACAGCCTGTTAGTTTAACCACAACATTTACCAATAAAACCAAAACCACACACATTAAATCCTTGGACTACAACGCTCAAGGCCAAGAAGAAAAAATACACTACGGCAACGATGTTATTGTTGAGCGTCTTTTTGAAAAAACCACACATCGGCTCCTCAAAATACAAAGTAAAGACAAAACAGAGAAATTAGTGCAAGACTTACTCCATGTTTGGGACCCAGAAGGCAATCTAAGCTACCTAACAGACAACACGATTAAATCGCTTATTCCTGAAGCCAAAGATTTAGACTGTAAAAGTGCCTACACCTATGACTCACTCTATCGATTAAAATCCTCTACGGGTTATCAACATACAGGTATTAAAAAAGATACCCATGTGTCTGGGTTCAAACAAAGCATATATATGTCTTTGCCAGACCCTAAAGAAAATGAGTAATATAGAACACTACCAGCAAACCTACACCTACGACACAGGCAACAACTTAACCACTCTATCGCACCAAGCAAACAGTAGCACATGGCAACAAACCATCAACCTCCACCCAAACAATAACCGTGGCACCGAAACCAAGCAATCCACCACCGACTTTGATGCCAACGGCAATCTTTTAACTTTAGATAACATCGGCACTCTAGATTGGCACTACAACAACAGCCTTAATAAACTCACCAAAAAAGACAAAAACACCACAGAATACTATGTATATGACCACCAAAATAGGCGAGTCCGCACCGTGCTTGAATCTAACCAACAAAGACAAAACCAAAGAGACTATCTGCCCTCATTAGATATATCAACCAATGAGGACAAGCAACCTACAAATACCCTACACATCACCGCCCACATCCTCACCGAAACAACCAAAGACACCATTGAAAGCCGCTATCAACTCTCCAGCCACCTGCACTCAAATACCCTAGAACTTAACGACAAAGCCCAAACGATTAGTTATGAACATTATTATCCTTATGGCGGCACCGCCCTCATTGCTGGCAAAGACCAAACCCAAGTCCGACAAAAACGCTATCGTTACACCAGCAAAGAAACAAACGACACCAGCGGACTATCTTACCACCACGCCAGATACCTAGCCCCCTGGATAACAAGATGGATAAGTCCTGATTCAGCAGGCACAATCAATGGTCTAAATCTCTACACCTACACCACTAACAACCCCCTAAAATACATCGACCCAACAGGTCATGTTACAGTCTTCTATTCAATTGAAGGCACCCCCCGTCAATATAGCGTATTCAGCCCAGCCCTGGAAACATTCCACAGTGCTAATCTGTTCCACCTCCCCCACGCACAGCAAAGACTAGAGGACATTGTTAGGCGTTACCCCGACCATAGACTTCAGTCACTAGACGCTAACACAAACCTCGAAGTAACATTCGAAGAAAGTGAAGGCGAAGGCGAAGGAAAAATGCTAAAAATAAGAGCAGACACTTTCTTTTCATCAGACAACCATTTTGACAATACGATGAATTTCACCACAGGAGAATTCACATTTGCTTCAAATTTTAGAACAGCAGACTTGAACATACGCGCCACACAAGCAGTCGCCTTTCAATACCTAGGAATGGCAAAAATAGCAGGCGCAATAAATAACATGCCCCAAAAGTTTTTAAGAGACTCTATCACCAACCACACAACAAAAAACATAATGAGCACCTATCAAACCAACAAAGACCCCATACAATTTGAATACGATTTTATCAACAACTGCGATAACGGCAGATCCTCCTTTAGAGCCGCCGACATTTTGGGTCTTGAGATAAGCTCAGTAGAACTGGACGATGAAAATGTTCGCCTACACTTAGAACCACAAATCCCTTTAAGACCCATTGGCAACCCCCGCACTCTCCCACCTCGTCAAAACATACATCACCCAGCATACCATCCATAATGATACAAAGGTTTATTACCTGTGTCGTAAGTATAGATTTGCTGGTAGGATTCCAAAGTAGTCACAATTTTGTCATTTCTGTTGTCTTATTGATTAACGGCTTTTCACCAACAGGAAGCGGTAAGTTTTTTAAAAGAACGGGTATTGGTTTTGCTAAGTTACCAAAGATTTTTTTCATTACCTTTTTCTGACCAAAGACCAAACTGGCATTCTCTGTTGACCCATCTTTTCCTCTGACCCAGAAACCAAATTCTTGGGTTTTTGTACCAGACCTACGAGGGTCAAAATATTTATAATCAACCTCTTGTATAGGCACTAAAGCAATACTGGTCTTAGGTTCAACATATTTGTAAGCAGGGAATGCATTTTTATTTGCCCTTGGGAAAGGAGTATTATTATGTACCAGCAAATGACCAGATCCAATTAAAAAAAGTGAATTTCCTTGTAAATGCTGCTCTTTTTGTAAATTATTACGGTATTCATCTTCAATATCATTCCAATAACCTCTACCAATATAATAATTATGTTTTTGTGACAATGTCATTAAATCTTTCATTATATAAGGGGAGGCATTTTTATTGATTCGCGTTTGTATATAGAAGTTACGGCGTACATGAAAACCATCAGCGGGTGCCTCATGTCTGCCAGCATCAGTTGACTCCATTACAAAATTTTCAACAGGGTTAATAGAAACACCTAAGTTTGTTAATAAGTTAAGTCCGTATTCCTCTGTGTGCTTCTCCCCAACCCAAAAATTTAATATTGGCTTACCGTCCATATGTTTGTTAACGATATCGACAAAATGTTCCCAAGATATTGTTGAGATATGTCCTGTTGGGTCTAGGTATTTAAGCGGATTGTTGCTGACATAAACATACAAATTCAAACCGTCAATAGCCTCTGCTGAATCAGGACTTATCCATCTTGCTAACCACGGGGCTAGGTATCTGGCACTGTAATAAGATAAACCACTACTATCGTCTTTTTCTTTGCTGGTGTAACGATAGCGTTTTTGCCTGACTTGAGTTTTATCTTTGCCAGCGATGAGGGCGGTGCCACCATAAGGATAATAATATTCGTAACTAATAGTTTGGGCTTTGTCGTTGAGCTCCAGAGTGTTTGATTGTAAGTGACTGGAGAGTTGGTAGCGGCTTTCAATGGTGTCTTTGCTGATTTCAGCAAGAATATGGGTGCCGATGTGTAGCGTGTTTTGATGGGTTGAGATGTCTAATGAAGGTAAATAACCTCTTTGTCGTTGTATTTTCTGATTAAATTCAAGCACAGTGCGGACACGATTACCTTGGTAGTCATAAATATAATATTCTGTGGTAGTTTTATTGTCTCTAGTGAGTTTGTTAAGGCTGTTGTTGTAATGCCAATCTAGGGTGCCGATATTATTTAGGGCTAATAGGTTGCCGTTGACATCAAAATCGGTGGCAGATTGTTGGGTTTCAGTGCCACGGTTGTTGTCTGGGTGGAGGCTAATGGTTTGTTGCCAAGTGTTACTGTTTGCTTGGTGTAATAATTGCACTAGGTTGTTACCCGCATCGTAACGGTAGGTTTGACGATAGGGCTCTAATAGATTCATAAAATAGTGCAGTGTTTTGATGGCAATATAATACTATTTTTAAAAAATAACAATCCTTAATCCAAAAGTAGAGATTGCAAGGGTAGTATCAGGTTTGTGCCCCTCAAGGGGGTATTAAAAAGAATGATTTCTATTTTTGGATTGGGGATGATATTAAAATGGGTCAATAACATTCTATTTTAGCGTGTTTAAAAAATCAAGGATACTTATTGCTATCCTTAATTTTTTAAGCCCTCTAAAACAAATAATTATCCGCACTTTTTAGTATCAT
>FPHY01000008.1_pt2 | contig 19247 bp, 20 predicted proteins | sample 1057291 | NCBI WGS metagenome assembly FPHY01 (sample SAMEA4473301, study PRJEB15554) | hydrothermal vent metagenome | biome: marine basaltic hydrothermal vent biome; feature: marine hydrothermal vent; material: water | place: Pacific Ocean | collected 2011-06-14/2011-07-23 | depth 1705 m | reverse complement strand
AGTAATCTAATGTGTAATTTTTTATTATTAAACCATCAAAATTTATTATCCTGCACCTGTGCAGATGGCGATAATAGTTATATCTTTAGAGACAATAAAGTTGATTTAGGTGTTAATTCCCTGCAATGTGGTCGTCGTGTGGACAGTTTAAAATGGTTTTTAGATTGGAAATTTTATGGCAAACAAGGTTTCGCCGACAGAATTGAAAATTATTACCAGTTGTCAAAATTCGCAGAAGATTTTATCAACGCCAGCAACAAGTTAGAAATGGTGGTTAAACGCAGCTCATTTAATGTATGCTTTCGCTTCAAAGCAAAAGACGCTAATATATTTAATCAAAATTTACGCAATAAATTACTAAAAGAGGAGCAGGCTTTACTTGCTTGTGCTTATATAGAAGAAAAACTGGTATTCCGACTGTTAATCAGCAATATTAATATCACCCAAGTGAAACTGGCTAAACTATTCAATCGTATCATCGAAACAGGCAGTCAATAAAATACAATAGGCAGTCAATAAAATACAATGTTTAAAGAAATTAAAAATTACGATTACATACACACAACTGGGTTTGATTTTCAAGCCCTATGTGAATTACTTGCCAATGAACGGCATGATTTGGCAGTTGAACAAATCAAAATCTTGGCACAAGAAATAGAGTCCAAAAACCTATATTTTGACAAAGGCAATTACAGCAGAAATGTGATCAGTAATAATGATTGCTGGCTAGGTCTGCTCTGCTGGGATAAAGGTGCAATAACGCGCATTCACGGTCATCCAGAGCAATCTTTTATTTATATACTCGAAGGCTCTTTGAGTTGTAAAAGTTTTGATAAAGAAGTAGTAACCGAACTCCACTCTAACAAACTTAAGAATGGAGAGTTTCGTTATAACAAAGGCATAAAAGGAAAAATGGATAATTATATTCATCAAATCAGTGCAACGCAAAAAAGTATCAGCCTGCATTATTATTCAGACAATCCAACGAAAGGGGAAATTTTTGACATTTAGATTAATTTTTTACTACATTTTTTGGTCAATTCGCTTAGGTATTCCTCCTTGGTATTATTTTCAAATTAACGCCGAGTGGTATAACAAAAGCAAAGGTTTTTATTCTAAGATTGATATGGATGCTCGTATCCCAAAAAAGTGGCGTTTGGAACAGGGCTATTTGGATAAAAACAATCCACCGACAACTTTTCCTGTATTTTTAAAACCTGAATGGGGGCAAAATTCCAATGGCATTGTTAAAGTTGACAATGAGCAAGATTTTTTAAATTTTAACCCAACAAATGAAAAAATTCCTTATATCGTGCAATATGCAGCGCATGAAAAGCAAGAATATGAAATCTTCTATATTCGTGATGCAAAGAATAAGGCTTGCTTAAGTACATTAAATATTGCCCAGTCACTTAACCATTCGGGTGAGCGTTATCCCGTTAACGGTATTCATAATAAAGAGACATCTTATCAAGATATTACACAGGATTTTTGCAAAAAAGAGTTGGGTATTTTGCAAAACCACTTGCAAGAATTACCTCCTTTTCGCATTACCAGAATAGGGCTTAGGGCAGATTCCAAAGCAGATTTGTTGTTAGGTTTTTTCCATATTATTGAAATTAATTTATTTGCCCCATTTCCTATTCATTTATTAGATAATAGTATTTCAGAAAAAACCAAATATAAATTCATTAAAGATAATATGAAACATTTAGTCGAAGTGAGCAAAACCACACCCAAAGAACATTTTAATCAGTTTGTATTTTTAAAAAAAATCATCAAACATTACCAATCAAAAGTTAAATAATGCGATTATTACATCGATTTTTATCCCGTTTTTTCTTATCCGGTTGTAGTGATTATAACCCACTCAATGTGCGTCGTGCCTGTCGCTCAAAAGCCCAAGCACGCCAATCTTTTGAAGAGAATAATCTGCCTTATGCCAAAGGTTGCTCGTTCATTAGCCCAATCACCGCCTTTAAATTCGCCAAAAAAAATGGTTTTCCTTTGGTGGTTAAACCCAATGTTGGTGGTTTTTCCCGTGGCGCTTATTTTCCCATTCAAAATAAAGTCCAGTTGTTAAAAGCCACGATTGGCGTTAAAAAATGGTGGCATATTAGTATTGTTGAGCAATATTTATTAGGTAAAAATTATCGTGTGGTTATGACAAAATTCGGCGTTATGTCGGTACTTAGGCGTTATCCACCTTTTGTAATAGGTGATGGACTGAGCACAATTGGCATTTTGATTGATGCTGAAAATACACTAAGAGAGCAAATGCAACTTGCACCTATTACTCAGTTGATACCCAAAAATAAAGCCATTAGAAAGCATTTAAAACAACAGGATATGAGTCTTTCCACAGTGCCAGAAGCCAATCAGAAAGTTTATTTACACCATAAAATTTCACTTAAATTAGGCTCAAGTATCGAAGTAATTGATAAAAGCAAACTGACAGAAAATAATCAACAAGATTTAAGCAAAATATTGAATTTTTTTGAGGCTAATATTTTGGGTATTGATGTGATTTGTGAACAAGGCATTGAAGTTGATTTTGATGCACAACAATGCATTTTTTTAGAACTTAATTCACGCCCATTTTTAAAAATGCATGACAATCCTAGATACGGTAAAAAACCTCAAGATTTAGAAGGTTTTTATAACAAACTAAACCAACTGAAAGTTACTGACAATGCAAAATATTAGTAAAAAATATTTATTTTATGGGTTTATTTTTATCAATATAACCATCATTGCCTATTTGTATTTTAGTGGCTATGAATTTAACCCTATGATGATTAAGGAATTTTTAACAGGACAGAATTTTTTAGTGGCTTATATTGGCTATATTTTAATTTTAATTGTACGCGGTTTAACACTACTACCAGGCACTGCTTTTTTACTAGCAGGCATCTATGTTTTTTCCTTCACCCAAGTATTCTTTGCTATTCAAATTGCTATTGTTGGTTATTGTTTGATTATTTATAACTTTGCGCACAAGTTAAATTTTAAAGTGCCACAAAAAATATTAGATTATGAACAAAAAATTAAAAGTAAAGAAATCCCTATTATTTTCTCTCTGTGTTTTATTCCCGGTATTTCAATTAATGTGTTAATTTATTTTTTATCAATAATTGGCATTAAACTTAAAAATATTTTAATTGGCATTATTTTTGGAAGTTCAATTACTTCAATAATCTACATTTCAATTATTACGGGTATTTTTGAATCTACAAATTATGTAATCAACAAGGTTCCTTTAACAACCTAAAATATTCATTAAAAAGTCATTTTTTTGTTAATCATCCTTATTGAGACCTTTGCAGTGCGTAGCCTCCCTTGCGGATAAATATGAATAATCATCAAAACACCATCTTTCATCAATTTGAAAACTTTTTAAAAACACCCTTAGCCCTGCTAGGAGTGGATTTAAAAAATTCTAAAATTAATAAAATCTGTCATTTTGCTAATCATCCCTATTTATGCAAAGGTCTCTTATTTATGCAAAGGTCTCCTTTAAAATATTTGATTAATTAACCTCTTAAAACAGGTATAAAATCGCGAACACAAGGGAGTTAAAATAACGGAGTTTACTAAGGAGGGGCAATGAAAGCATCGGATTTATTTGTAAAAGCGTTGGAAAATGAAGGGGTTGAATATATTTTTGGTATTCCCGGGGAAGAAAATCTTGATTTATTAGAGTCTCTTAGAGAGTCATCAATTAAATTCATCCTGACTCGTCATGAACAGGCTGCTGCTTTTATGGCAGCAACTTATGGGCGCTTGACAGGTAAAGCGGGTGTGTGTTTAGCCACGCTTGGACCGGGTGCAACTAACTTGGTAACAGCGATTGCTTATGCGCAATTAGGTGGCATGCCAATGGTGGTGATTACTGGGCAAAAGCCCATCAAAAAAGGTTTACAAGGTAAATTTCAAATTCTTGATATTGTTGCAATGATGCGTCCACTGGTTAAAGACACGGATCAAATTGTGTACGGTAGACAGATTCCAGCATTGGTGCGTGGTGCATTTAGAATTGCTGAGGAAGAACGCCCAGGTGCCGTGCATTTAGAATTGCCTGAAGATATTGCCAGAGAGGAAGTGAAAAACGATACTGTATTCCCTAGGCAAACCATTCACCGGGTATTCGCCAGTGACAGGGCAATTGAAAAGGCGGTTAACAGCATAAAATCTGCTAAAAAAATCTTGTTATTGGTCGGTGCAGGTGCAAATCGAAAGCGTATTCGTCAGACTTTATCTCATTTTATTGGTAAGACAAATATGCTGTTCTTTAACACTCAAATGGGCAAAGGTGTTGTTGAAGGCAATCATGATAAATTTATTGGTACAGCAGCATTTTCTTCTAAGGATTATGTTCATGAGGCCATTAAACAAGCAGATCTTATTATTAATGTTGGACATGATATCATTGAAAAACCGCCCTTCATTATGAAGGGCAATAAGCAGCAAGTGATTCATATTAACTTTAATTCAGCACAAATTAAGGATATTTATTATCCGCAAGTAGAGGTTGTGGGAAATATCAGTAATTCAATGGACAGACTAGCACAGGCGTTAAATGGATGTCTTACCTGTGATACCCGTTGGATAAATGAAATTCGACAACGCATAAAAACCGCCATTCATGCATTGGACAATGATGATTCGTTCCCAATGTTACCTCAACGCGTGGTGGCTGATGTGCGAAGAGTGCTTGATGATGATGGTATTGTTTCACTTGATAATGGCATGTTCAAGCTGTGGTTTGCCCGCCATTATCACACTTATCAACCAAATACTTTGTTGCTTGACAATGCATTAGCGACAATGGGTGCAGGGCTTCCAGGTGCAATGACTTGTGCTTTGATGTATCCAGGTCGTCAAGTCGTTGCTGTGTGTGGTGATGGCGGTTTTATGATGAATTCACAAGAGCTAGAAACAGCCGTTCGACTCAATCTCAATCTAATTGTCATTATTTTTAACGACAACGGCTACGGTATGATTAAGTGGAAGCAGGTAGGGCAAGATTTACCTAATTTTGCATTGGACTTTAACAACCCAGACTTTGTGAAATATGCAGAGAGTTATGGCGCTACTGGGCACCGTGTTACAGTAAGTGATGAGCTTGTACCAATGATGAAGAAGGCCTTTGCCGATGGTGGTGTGCATCTGATTGATTTGCCGATTGACTACTCGCAAAATACCAAAACTTTACATGATGATTTAAAACAATTTAATCAATAATATGACAACTTTAACCGTTAATCAGTCTTACACAGGTGCAGTTTTAGCCGAGTTGGAAATGCACGATAGTAGACAGGTAGAACAGATGTTATCTACAGCACAACAATTGCATCAAACAGGGCGATTGCCAGAAAAACAGCGTATTGCTATCCTTAATAAATTAGCCGATTTGGTTGAAGCGGAACACGAAGATTTTGCTCAACTTATTGCTAACGAAGGGGGTAAGCCCATCCGTGATGCTAGAGTAGAAGTTACCCGAGCCATCAGCGGTATTCGTATTGCCATTCTTGAACTGGGTAATATCAAAGGTGAAAAAATTCCAATGGACTACACCCCAGCAGGGGCAAAGCATACAGCATCTACCATCTTTGAACCAATTGGTGTAGTAGTCGCAATCAGTGCCTTTAATCACCCTTTAAATTTAGCCATTCATCAGGTTATTCCTGCCGTTGCTACAGGTTGCCCTGTTATCATTAAACCTGCCAGCTTGACGCCATTATGCACATTGCGCTTAGCTGAGTTGATTGAACAAGCAGGTTTGCCAGTAGGTTGGGTGCAAGTGGCACTATTGAAAAATGAAGAGGCAGAAAAATTAGTCATTGACAGCAGAGTAGCGTTTTTTAGTTTTATCGGCTCCGCCAAAGTTGGTTGGTATTTAAAATCAAAACTCGCTTCTGGTGTGCGTTGTGCTTTAGAACATGGCGGCGTTGCCCCTTTAATTTTTGACAAATATATTGATGAAGAGGGGTTTATTAATGGCGTCGTCAAAGCCAGTATGTATCATTCTGGACAAGTCTGCGTTTCTGTGCAACGCGTCTATGTACCAAAGGATAGAGCCGAAGACTTAGCAAAAAAAATTGCCAAGATTGCTGGTCAGCAAATTGTCGGCGACGCCATTAATGAAGAAACTGATTTAGGTCCGCTCATCTCATCAAGAGAAACCGATAGGATAGAGTCGTGGGTCAATGAAGCAGTTGCCACAGGTGCACAACTCATCACCGGTGGCAAACGCATTAATGACATCAGTTACGAACCAACCGTACTACTCAACCCCCCAAAAGACGCTAAAGTTTCAATTCAAGAAATATTTGCCCCAGTAGTTTGCATTTACGGCTACGACACCATCGATGAAGCCATTGAGCAAGCCAATAGTTTGGATGTGTCCTTTCAATCTTCTGTATTTAGTGATGACATAGAAAAAGCAACAGAGATTGCCAAACGCTTAGAGGCATCAGCGGTAATGATTAACGACTACACCACTTTCCGAGTAGATTGGATGCCTTTTGGCGGCAGAAAACACTCGGGCTATGGCACAGGCGGTATCGGCTATAGTATGCGAGATATGTTGGAATATAAAATGATTGTAATTAAATCTTAGAGACCTTTGCATAAATAGGGATGATTGGCAAAATGACAGATTTTATTAATTTTAGAATTTTTTAAATCCACTCCTAGCAGGGCTAAGGGTGTTTTTAAAAAGTTTTCAAATTGATGAAAGATGGCGTTTTGATGATTATTCATATTTATGCAAAGGTCTCAATATAATTATAATTTTTCATTCGGAGAAAAACGATGGATATGAGTCGATTAGAAACACAACAAAAATATTTAGTTCAAGCGATTGATAGAACGACAAAGTTATCAAGTTTCTCACTCTAAAGCGATTATCGGTGCATTACAAATCAAATTATTGATTTTTTACATTTTGGGAAAAGTGTTAAAAAATTAAGAAAGTGCCATAAAAATATTAGAAAATTACATTTAATCAAACTTCTCAAAGATGAAAATATTAATCAGTAATGACGATGGTTTTGATGCGCAAGGTATCAAAATTTTGGTGCAGTATTTGTCGCAAGACCATGAAGTGGTTGTGGTTGCACCAAATGAAAATAAGTCTGCTTCGAGCAGTTCTTTAACGGTTAGTAAAGCATTACAGCCGATTGAAATCGAAAAAAATCTTTATAGCATTGATGCGACACCTAGTGATTGTGTGCATTTGGCACTCAGTGGAATGTTAGATGAAGCCTTCGATTTAGTTGTAACGGGCATTAATTTTGGAGCCAATTTAGGCGATGATGTGATTTATTCTGGCACGGTGGCAGGGGCGATTGAAGGGCGTTTTTTGGGCTTACCATCGTTGGCGATTTCGTTGGCGAGTTGGGAAGGCACACATTTTGACACTGCAGGGATTGTGGCTAAACGCTTGGTTGCACAGATTGCACACGCACCATTGTCACATGATACGGTTTTGAATGTCAATGTTCCCGATGTGCCGATTGATGAGATTCAAGGGATGCAAACCACACGCCTCGGTAAACGCCATCAGTCAGAAAAAAGCATACGGGATAAAAACGATGCGTCAAAGTTTTGGATTGGTGAAAATGGTAAAGAAGCAGATAATAGTGTAGGTACAGATTTTCACGCGATTACAAACAACTTTGTTTCTATTACACCTTTGCAAATTGATTTAACTAAGTACAACGAAATGGACACAGTTGCCACATGGTTAGAAACAGTCAAATGATACAAAGAACGCTTTTAGTGTGGCTGGGTATTAGTCTGTTAGACCTTTTTGTGGTGCGTGATTTTGCCTGGGTGTTGGAACATTGGGAGGTTAAACGCGTTGTTGTGAATTTTGGTTTAACTTCGTTAGTTATGTTGTCGTTTTTATTTATTCTCACCCCCATTATTAGACATTCTAAGAGTGGAAAAAACTTTATTTTTGCTATTATTGCTGTGCCAATGTTGGTGCAAATGTCGCATTATGAAGTGTATCGTAGTTTTGCTTCCAGTTTTGGTTTTCATGAGTTTTCACAAGACCCAATGTTGGTGTTACATTTATGGATAGAACAATTTAACCTCTTAAAATATGCCATTATTTTATTATCAGTTTATGGGTTATTAAGTTTATTAACAACAAAAACCAAAATTATAAAATGGCGTTATGGATTGAATGTTATTGGCTTTGTGTTGTTGTATTTATTCACCACTTTTACCTGGTATGGGGTGGGCAATTTCCAAAATTCGACTTTGGCATATTATTCAACCTTGCTGCAAATGTCGCGTACGCAAGTATTGGAATTTAAACATAATAAACCGAGTGTGCCACTAAGTCAATTATCTACCGAAGACTTGCCGAATATTATCTATATTGTGGGTGAATCTTTAACCTTATCACATATGGGTATTTATGGCTATGAACGAGATACTACACCACAATTAGTGCAACTTGAAAAACAGAAGCAATTGATTAAATATACCAACGCACTCAGTATTGGCACCCACACTCGTCTTAGTGTGCCATATATGTTGGTAGGTATTGAAGGTATTGATCCAAAAGGTAGAATTTATCAAACCCCAACGGTATTTAATTATGCTAAAGCGCGTGGATATACGACCGCATTTATCAGTGCACAGGATACACATTGGGGGCATATTAAAGATTTGTTTGTTGATGAAAGTGTGGATTATTTTTGGCATGGTGTGAATATGAATAAAAATGCATCAGTGCATAAGGGTGCTGACGATATGCGGGTTCTAAATGAAATTGCTTTACCCTATATTGATAAAGTTGGCAAACAAACAAAACCTTTTTTCTTAGCTTTGCAAATGGATGGATCTCATTACCCATATGCAGAACATTCCACCAAAGAACATAAGAAATTTTTACCTGAAAACGAGCCAAATTCTATCAATGCCTATGATAATACCGTTGTTAAAACTGATGAGTATCTATCTAAAATTATCAAAAAAATACGCAAAGAATATCCGAACAGTTGGGTGTTTTATTCTACTGACCATGGGCAAGGCTTAGGTGGGAAATCAGGTAATTTTAACCAAGACCCACATCTTAATACTATTCATAATCCGTTATTAATATCTGCACCTAAATCCAAGGTTGCTCAATTATTACATAACCAAAACGCACCTGTATCACAAGCCGACATTGTGCCAAGTATTTTGGATATTATCGGTATGACTCCGCATAAAAATATCAATGGAAAATCTTTATTGAGTCAAATAGATTCAAAACGATTAAGGGTTAATAGTCAATATATGCCAACGCAACATAACGACCCAAGGGCGGTGTTAGTTGAACCTGATTTGAGAATTTACAAACTTGATTTTGAGAGGATGAGCGTTAGTTTTCCTGACGGCAAAAAAATCATTCGCTTTAAAGATTGGGATAAACGATATCAACAGATATTTATTAATCGTGGGTTAGATTTTTAATTATTCCAAGTATCTCGTAAGCCGACGGTTTTGTTGAAAACTAAATATTCACCCTCATCTTGTGCGTCGCGACAAAAATATCCTTCTCGTTCAAACTGATACGCCTGTTCAGGTTTTGAGTCCTTCATACCCGGCTCAACCATTCCATAAGTCGTTACCAAAGATTTTGGATTGAGTAATTGTTCAAAGTGGTCATTTTTTCCCGGGTTTTCAAGGGTGAATAATCTATCATATAATCTGAATTCTGCTTTGAGTGCTTTGGTGGCTTCGACAAAATGAATGACACCTTTGATTTTACGACCATCAGTAGGATTTTTGCCTAAAGTTTCTGGGTCGTAAGTGGCATAAACTGTAGTGATATTGCCGTCAAAATCGGTGTCAAAAGTTGTAGCATTGATAACATAGGCGTTACGCAAACGCACTTCTTTGTCAATCGCAAGGCGTTTGAATTTTTTGTTCGGTGCTACTTCTTCAAAATCGGCTCTGTCGATGTAAAGTTCTTTTGAGAAGAATATTTCACGCTTGCCCATTGCTTCATTTTGGGGATGAATTGAGGCTTGTAAAGTTTCAATTTGTTCTTCTGGGTAGTTTTCAATGATGACTCTGATAGGATTAATCACGCCCATCGTTCTTGGTGCAATGGTATTCAAATCATCACGCACAGCCGCCTCTAAAATTGTCATATCGGTCATACTATCAACTTTTGAGATACCAATTCTATCAATAAAATCACGGATACTTGCTGCCGTATAACCCCGACGACGCAAGCCTGAAAGTGTTGGCATCCGTGGATCGTCCCAGCCAGAGACTAAATTATCTTCAACCAATTGCTGCAATTTGCGTTTGCTCATTACCGTGTATTCAAGATTTAGGCGTGAAAACTCGTATTGATGGGGGCGATTGGGCTTGTTGAAATCGTTCAAATTTTCCAATATCCAATCATACAAACGACGATTATCTTGGAATTCTAATGTGCAAAGTGAGTGGGTAATGTTTTCAATCGCATCAGAAATACAATGGGCAAAATCATACATCGGATAAATCCGCCATTCATTCCCCGTTTGATGATGCTTGTCAAAACGGATGCGGTAAAGGGCAGGGTCACGCATACACATAAACGGCGATGCCATATCAATTTTGGCACGCAAAACGCATTCGCCTTCGGAAAACTTACCCTCTTTCATTTGCGCAAGGAGGTTCAAATTTTCTGCTTTTGAGGTGTCGCGATGAGGGCTATTTTTGCCTACTTCTTTCAAAGTGCCACGATATTCACGCGTTTCTTCTGCATTCAAAAAGCACACATACGCCAAATCTTGATTTATTAATTCAATCGCATATTCGTAAAATTGTGCAAAATAATTTGAACTATAACGAATTTCACCATCCCAATCAAAACCCAGCCATTGCACATCTTTTTTAATGGATTCGATAAATTCCACATCTTCTTTGGCAGGATTGGTATCATCAAAGCGTAAATTACATTTACCGTTATAATCTTTCGCTAGACCAAAATTTAGACAAATAGACTTTGCATGTCCAATATGCAAATAGCCATTTGGCTCAGGTGGGAAGCGAGTTTGAATAGCGTCGTGTAATTTTTCATCCAAATCATCATTAATTTGATGACGGATAAAATTAATCACCGGCTTGTCGTTTGTTGTATTATTATTCATAAGTGCTAAATTATAGCGTGATACTACTGTCAATGGTTATAATAAGCCACATGGAATACAATAAAAACTTCTACCAAATCCATTCTAATAGCGATATTTTTCAACGCATCAAAAACGAGTGCAATACAGTCGGCTATTATGATTTACCCTATCAAGACGCTAGCGACATTAAAAATTATGTTGCTACGGTTACGCAACGCCACATTGTCGTGCTTGGTATTGGTGGTTCAAGTTTGGGCACAAGGGCAATTTATGAGTTTTTATTGCCATCAAATAAATACCCAAAAGATTTGGTTTTTTTAGAAACCGTTGATCCCCTTGAAATTAAACACCTACTTGCCAAACTTGATATTAACGATGCGCACTTTATCGTGATTTCCAAATCAGGCGGCACTATTGAAACTATTAGTTTATTTAAATATTTGAGCACTTTGGTTGAAATGAATAGTAATAATTGCACCATCGTTTCTGAAGCAAAAACAGGGTTAACTAAATACGCAAATGACAACAATATCAAGGCATTTGAATTACCTAAAAATATCGGCGGGCGTTTCTCCGTATTCAGCGTCGTTGGTTTAGTGCCACTCGCAATGGTCGGTGTTGATATTGACAATTTATTGAATGGCTGTAAACGCGTTTCAAACAGTTTCTTCGAGCAAAAAGAATACTATCAACCGATTATCAGTAAAGCACGATTTTTAGTGGAAAACAAAGCACGATTTAATATTAATGCAATTTTTTCTTATTCTTCATCACTTGAAGGCTTTAACAAATGGTATGTGCAACTTTGGGCAGAAAGCTTAGGCAAGATTAATATCAACAAAACCCGACAAGCACTTACGCCAATTGCCTTAATCGGCCCTGTTGATCAGCACAGTTTTTTGCAACTCATCATTGACGGTGTGCGTGATAAAACTGTTACTTTCATCAAAATTGCTGATTTAAAAGATGACACTATCATCCCAAAATCTAACGCAAATTTAGGTTTGGAATATGCCGAAGGATTGAGTTTCAATGACTTATTAAATAAGCAAGCCGACGCCACAATTCAATCTGTTAAAGACCAAAAAGACATCCCTTGCGATGTTATTACAATTTCCACCGTGGATGAATACAACATTGCAAAACTAATGTTCAGTTATCAATTACTAGTATCCACCATTGGTCAATTCTTGCAAATCAACACCTATGACCAGCCTGGCGTTGAAAATGGCAAAATTATTCTTGCGAACAGCTTAAAATGATGTCAATCAACAAATGTTTATTCCCAGTTGCGGGCTACGGCACGCGTTTTTTACCTGCAACCAAAGCAATTCCCAAAGAAATGCTTCCCGTTCTCGCCAAACCCCTAATCCAATATGGCGTAGAGGAAGCAATGAGTGCAGGCATCAATGCAATCGCAATGGTTACTAATAAGCACAAACAAGCCATCAAAAACCACTTTCGACCCCACTCAGAAATTGAAGCTAGCATCAAAGACACCGCCAAAGAATCTTTGCTAGATGAAGTTAATTATGCCATCAAATGCTGCGATTTTTCCTACATTGAACAATCAGAAATGCTAGGTTTGGGTCATGCAATTTACACAGGAAAGTCTTTAATTGGCGATGAACCATTTGCCGTTATTTTATGCGATGATCTGTGTACCAACGAAGGCGATAGTGTACTCGTGCAAATGACCCAACTTTACGAACAACATCCCGATTGTTGTATCGTTGCTATTGAAGAAGTGCCAAAAAGTGAAGTCGATAAATACGGTGTCATTGACGGTGAATTATTAGAAAATTCAAATAACGCCTACCGTGTCCATAGTATGGTAGAAAAACCCACTCCCAAAGATGCACCCACAAACTTAGCCATCATCGGTCGCTACATCCTCACCCCCGAAATCTTTACAGTCTTAGAAAACACCCAACCTGATAAAAATGGTGAAATTCAAATCACCGATGCCCTAATGACACTCGCCAAAACTGGCAAAGTCATCGCTTACCAGTTCCAAGGAAAACGCTTTGATTGCGGCAGCATTAAAGGCTTTGTAGAAGCCAATAACGCCTTTTTACAAGAACTTTAAAAAGATGTAACTCTTTTTTGAATAATTAATGTCATGCAGTTCACGCTTTTGTAAACTGGTAAAAAATTCTCGCCAAGACTTACTTGTGTATCACTCTAATCCAAAAATAGAAAATGCAAACCTAGCGCTAAGCCTTGCTATCTTTGGGTTGGGGATATGGTGTTGATGAGAGTTATCGCTATCTAATGCTAACTTGTTGTAAGATTTATCTGATGCTAACACTTTGATTGTGTTGTAATTTTAGACCTCACACCGATAACTAATTGCTTCTGTCAAATGCTGGGTATTGACGGTGTCTGAATTATCTAAATCAGCAATGGTTCTAGCAACTTTTAGGATGCGATGGTAGGCTCTGGCGCTAAGGTGGAATTTGTCAATTGCCATTTCTAATAAGCGCTTATTGTCTTTATCTAACTTTATTAGTTTATTAAGTTCATCAGGGGTGAGTTTGTCGTTGCTTTTATCTTGTCTTTGGATTTGTTTTTTATAGGCTTTTAACACTCGTTCTCGTATTGCTTCACTTGATTCTGCATCTATGTTCTCTTGACTTAGTAAGTCTTTTTTGAGTAGTGGTGGCACGGTAAGCACCATATCTATTCTATCTAACAGCGGTCCTGAGATTCTGTTTTTGTATCTATCGATTTGGTCTGCGGTGCAGTGACATTTGACAGTGCCGTCGCCGTAATATCCGCAAGGACAGGGGTTCATTGCACCGATGAGCTGGAAGTTTGCGGGGAATATGGTTTGCTGGGCAGCACGCGATAGGTGGATTTCGCCTTTTTCTAAAGGTTGACGAAGGACTTCTAAGACGCTGCGGGGGAATTCAGGCAATTCGTCTAAAAATAACACACCTTCATGGGCCAATGAGATTTCACCAGGTTTTGGCGGTGAGCTACCACCCACGAGAGCGACTGCTGAGGAGGAATGATGCGGGCTGCGAAATGAGCGGATTTTTAGTTGTTTGATGTTCAAGGGTTTGTTGGCAACTGAATAAATCGAGGCGCGTTCCATAGCTTTGTCGGTGCTAAGGGGTGGCATAATTGAGGGTAGGCGTTCTGCCAGCATGGTTTTGCCTGAGCCGGGTGGACCGATTAACAATAAATTGTGTCCGCCACTAACGGCAATTTCTAGTGCGCGTTTGGCGTGATGTTGCCCTTTAACTTGGGAAAAATCATTGTCATAAATAGGCTGAATTTCGCTTAGATTGTGGGTCATTTCTTCCACATCGCCCATGCCTTGCAAAAATGCACAAACTTGCAACAGATGATGGCAGGGGTGGATTTTTGCTCGCTCCACTAGTGCATATTGTTCTACTTCTTGTAGGGGCAATATGATATTACGCTCAGCGTGACTGCCAGCGATAATGGCAGGCAATAAGCCCTCACTCACCCGCAATGCACCGTCCAAACCCAATTCTCCATAGAATTCAAAAGTATCTAATGAGATGGTTGGCTTAATTTGCTCACTGGCCAATAATAGCCCAATGGCTATCGGTAAGTCATAACGACCACCACTTTTGGGTAAATTGGCTGGCGCTAGACTGACGGTGATGCGACCTTTGGGTAGTTTAAATTGTGAATTCATTAAGGCGCTACGAACACGATCCTTGCTTTCCCGCACTGCACCCTCGGGTAATCCAACGATAGAAAAACTTGGTAAACCGCTTGATATATGCACTTCAATGGTAACCAGTGGTGCTTCCATCCCCGTTGAAGCACGGGTAAAAATTTTGGCTAATTTACTCATACTACTTCTAACTCCTCTAAACTCCATCTTGGTTGAATGGTTATGTCGTTACCTATTGTCACCTGCCCTTTTACCAATCTCAAATGCCCAGCCAATGCAATCATCGCACCATTATCGGTGCAAAATTCTTGACGAGGGTAAAAGACTTCCGCACCTACTTTTAATCCCATTTTATCTAATTCTTTACGCAGTGCTTGGTTGGCACTCACGCCGCCTGCCACTACCAAAGTCTTGCGCTCTGTTTCTTCTAAGGCACGGCGACATTTAATCATTAAAGTTTGTGTGGCTGCCACTTCAAAAGCCTTGGCGATATCGGCTTTTTGTTCTGGGTGTTTGGCAAAAGTATTACGAGCAAAAGTTTTTAAGCCACTAAAACTAAAATCAAGTCCAGGTCTATCTATCATTGGTCTTGGGAATTTAAACGCGCCTTCAGCACCTTGTTTAGCAAGTTCTGCCAAAGCTGGCCCGCCAGGGTAGCCTAATCCTAAAATTTTGGCGGTTTTATCAAAAGCTTCGCCTACAGCATCGTCTAAGGATTCGCCTAATATTTTATATTGCCCGATTGCTTTCACATCAATCAACATCGTATGTCCGCCTGATACTAATAGTGCCACAAAAGGAAATTTAGGCTGGTTTTCTTCTAATAAAGGTGCGAGCAAATGTCCCTCCATATGATGCACACCAAGAGATGGAATTTTGAGACTCCATGCCAAAGATTTTGCCACCGCACTGCCTACCAATAATGCCCCCGCTAAGCCTGGCCCTGCTGTATAAGCAATACCATCAATGTCAGTGAGTTGCAAATTAGCTTCTTTAAGGATAGCTTTAATCAACGGTAGAACGCGTTGAATATGATCACGGGATGCCAATTCTGGCACGACACCACCATATTCTGCATGGATTTCAACTTGGGAAAATAATTGATGTGCAATCAGTCCGTTTTGCTCTGAATACAAACCGATACCCGTTTCATCACACGAACTTTCAATGCCCAAAGTAATGAATTTAACCATGCTCACCGAGATAAACTTTGCGTACTTTGTCATTGTCTAAAATAGCTTCTTTACCACCCTCTGCGATAATCGTACCATCGTGCAAAACATAAGAATGATCACAGGTATCTAGCATTTCACGATAATTGTGGTCAGTAATTAATACGCCAATACCCCTATCTTTTAACTGAAAAATAATCTGTTGTATGTCACCCACAGAAATCGGGTCAACACCAGCAAATGGCTCATCCAATAAAACAAATTTTGGGCGCATTGCCAATGCCCTGGCAATTTCAACGCGTCGTCTTTCACCACCTGATAAACTTAAACCATTAAGTTTGCGAATATGTTGAATATTAAATTCATTTAATAAACCCTCTAAATTATCTCCTCTAGATTTTTTATCTAAGTCAGTATTTAATTCCAAAACTGCCATAATATTATCTTCAACCGATAATTTCCTGAAAATAGAAGGCTCCTGAGGTAAATAACCCAGCCCAAGTTTGGCGCGTTTGTGCATTGGCATATGTTCAATTCTATGGTCATTCAAGACTACTTGTCCTGAATCTGATTTAACCAACCCACAAGCAATATAAAAGCAAGTGGTTTTTCCCGCGCCGTTTGGTCCAAGTAATCCTACAATTTCGCCACTCTGCACAAAGAATGAGACATCAGAAACTACATTTCTTCCTAAGTAGGATTTACTAATATTTGTAACATTGAGTGAGTGTTCAGTAGACATAAATTGCAAAATTGTTTATAATTGGTGATTTTATCATTAATACTTACTCTTATGTTTAACACTAAAAAACCCGACACTACTATACCGCCAACAACATCGCGCAAGCCTACACCCAGAACAACAAACGATGCTCAACACCCCCTTGCTGCCAAAAAAGAAAGCATCATTTCTAAAGGCTGCTTTATTAAAGGTGAAATTTCAGGCGTTGATGATATTAGTATTTTTGGCAAAGTGGATGGCACTATTACCCTTAAAGACAATGCTTTAACAGTTGAAACATCAGGTAATGTTAAAGCCAATATTTTTGCCAAAGTGGTTAATATTATCGGCACTATGGCGGGCAATATTGATGCTACTGAAAAAATTGTCATTCATGAAAATGGCAATGCTACAGGCGATATGAGTGCACCAAAAGTCATTCTAAAAGATGGCTCTTATTTTAAAGGCAATGTTTCGATGACGGATTCTAAAGTAACTGCAGAAACTCAGAAGAATAAACCCGCTTAATTGCATTTTTAGTTTTAATTAGCAACGCACCTTCATTATTAACACCAAGACACACGCCTGAAAAAGCATTTTTTTTGTCGTTGTATTGAAGTTTTTTGCCGTCTAAATAATCAACGCTTTTCCATTGTTGGGCAAAATATACGAAACCTTCGGTTTTAAAAATATGACAGAATTGTAAGATTTTATTAATCAACATTTTGCTTAACTCAAATTGGTTGATAGATTTTTTACCAATAGTGCGTAAATCTGTCCACGGTGTTTGACAATCAATATCCACATCAATATTTAAACCAACACCAATCACAACAGATTGTGTCTGATTTTGAATACTGTTTTCAATCAAAATCCCAGCCAATTTTTTATCTTGATAATAAACATCGTTTGGCCATTTAAGTTTTAAATCAGCAATATCCAATACCTCAATCAATGCCAAACCTACCACCAAACTCAGCCCATTTAAATTCACATCAGTTGAAAACACGCTACGAACAGACAATAACACACTGCTGTCTTTGTTGCTCAACCACTGCCGATTGTACTGCCCCCTGCCCTGCGTTTGCTGTGCAGTAATACAGATTTGCGTTCTTGGCGAAAAAACTAACGACGAAAGATAATCGTTGGTACTAGGGAGAGAATCAAAAATATGGCAATCAATATCACCAGATAACTGATTTTTTAAATCAGAATAATTAACCATATCACTACAAATAGCATTAATGCCAACCAAACAGCTGCTGAACCCATATCTTTCGCTACGCCTGAAAGCACATGATATTCATCGCCAATTCTATCAACGACGGATTCAATGGCTGAGTTTAAGATTTCAACAATTAATATTAAAAAGATAGGGGCGATTAAAAGGATGCGTTCAATCGCGTTATCACGCAAATACAACGCCAAAGGAATCAAAATAACGCCTAACCACACTTCTTGCCTAAAGGCGGCTTCTGACTTGTAACAAACTTTTAACCCTTGCATTGAAAAAGTGTAGGCGCTGAAAATTCGTTTTATTCCGGTGGCTTCATTTTTCATCTGAGTATTAGCGTATAAAATACAATGATTTTACACCGATAAGACAATAATAATGAAAGTAGCCACAAAAATAGCAATGGGTGTTGAATATATGGGTACTGACTTCCACGGTTGGCAGTTGCAAAAATCTGGTATTCGCACCGTTCAACAAGAGGTTGAAAATGCTTTGTCAATCGTGGCAAACCACCCTGTGCGAGTATTTTGCTCAGGTAGGACAGATGCAGGTGTGCATGCAGTTGAGCAAGTAATTCACTTTGAAACAACTGCAGACAGAGAAGATGATGCTTGGCTATTTGGTGGTAATGTTAATTTACCTGCCGATGTTAATTTCACTTGGGCAAAGCGGGTTAATAACGATTTCCATGCCCGTTTTGGTGCACACGCCCGACGATACAATTACAAAATCTACAACACTAAGGTGCGTTCTGCTATTATTGACAAACATTCCTTATGGGAGCCGAGAGATTTAGACATTGATGCGATGCAAAAAGCCAGTAAATATTTGCTTGGCGAACACGATTTTTCTTCTTTTCGTGGCAGTCTTTGTCAGGCAAAATCCCCGGTTAAAACCATTGAGTTTATTCACCTGACCAAAGAAGGGGATAAAATTTTATTAGACATTAAAGCCAATGCTTTTTTACATCATATGGTGCGTAATATTGTCGGCACTTTGCTCAAAATTGGCAGAGGCGAACGCCCGATAGAATGGATACAAGAAGTACTTAATGCAAAGGACAGAACAAAGGCGGGGGCTACCGCCCAACCTCAAGGCCTATACTTTATTAAAGCCTTTTATTCTAACTTCTAAGTCGTTTACTTGCCAATACCATATTTTCCAATACTAGCTTAACTTCAGCCCAGTATAAAACCCCAATAATTCCAAACAACAATCTAAACTTTATTATTTCAAAGAGACCTTTACATAAATAGGGATGATTAGCAAAATGACAGATTTTATTAATTTTAGAATTTTTTAAATCCACTCCTAGCAGAGCTAAGGGTGTTTT
>FPHY01000033.1_pt1 | contig 20347 bp, 22 predicted proteins | sample 1057291 | NCBI WGS metagenome assembly FPHY01 (sample SAMEA4473301, study PRJEB15554) | hydrothermal vent metagenome | biome: marine basaltic hydrothermal vent biome; feature: marine hydrothermal vent; material: water | place: Pacific Ocean | collected 2011-06-14/2011-07-23 | depth 1705 m | reverse complement strand
AAAAGGGTAGCGCCCCCTTTATCCTCCAAATTCTCTACCGTTATCAAAAGTCAGTGTTTTAACCCAGCGTTTAAGTGGCATGAGTAGTTTGATAATAGCGTCATTAGCACTGCAAGCCGTTTTATTGGCAATAGGCAACACAAGGTAAAGTCTGCTCTTGCGTTCAGCAAGCGTAGCAAAGCCACCTTTGTGTCCACTAGGTCAACTTCCCAATCACCAATGCGTGTGCGAGTATCTACAATGGCACACTTTGGGAAGGGTGCCATAAATCATCTATTATTCAATTTGAGCGTTACTTATACCATTTATAAAAACTAATGATACAAAAGCACTAATCTTTGTCCGTTTTAGAGGACTTAAAAAATAATTATCAGCTCGTTTTCGTCCCATTATTTTTTATAAATAGTGAGAGAGGGTAGGGGGGTGTTATTTTGTTATGGTTGGAATTTGGAGGTCATTGGGTAGCGGCGTTCTTTGCCGAAGGCGTTGGCGGTAACTTTGGGGCCTGGGGCGCTTTGACGGCGTTTGTATTCGTTGTTTAAGACCATTTGGCTGATGCGTTCGACGGTGTTTTGATTGTATCCTTGTTGGGTGATGTGGGTTGTGGATTGTTTTTTTTCAATGAACAATTCTAGTAGGGGGTCTAGTTCGTTGTAGGGGGGGAGGGAGTCGCTGTCGATTTGGTCGGGGGCGAGTTCGGCGGAGGGTTCTCTGTCAATGACGCGGTGGGGGATGGTGTGGCTGATGGTGTTGCGGTATTTGGCAAGGCGATAGACCATGGTTTTGGCAATGTCTTTGAGGGGGGCGAAACCGCCGGACATATCGCCGTATAGAGTGGCGTAGCCGACGGACATTTCGGATTTGTTGCCGGTGGTGAGGACGATTTTGCCTGATTTGTTGGAAATTGCCATTAGTAGGGTGCCACGGACGCGGGCTTGTAGGTTTTGTTCGGTGTTGTCGGTTTTTGTGCCAGCGAATAGGGGGCTAAGTTGCATGTTGAAACTGCTGACCATTGGGTGGATGTTGATTTCGTGATAATCTACGCCCATGGTGCTGGCTTGGGCTTGGGCGTCTTCTAAACTCATGGTGGAGGTGTAATCGTAGGGCATCATGATTGCTTGAACATTGTTGTTGCCTAGGGCATCAACGGCAATGGCTAGGGTTAGGGCGGAGTCAATGCCGCCTGATAGGCCGATGATTGCACCGTTAAAGATGCCATTTTTGTTGATGTAGTCCTTGGTGGCAAGGACTAGGGCGTCGTAGAGGGTTTTTTCTGGGGGTTCGTTGGTGTTGACTTCGATTGGGGTGCTTAAATCTTGTGTTGTTGCCTGAAAGAAGGGCAGTTGCTGGGTTACTTCGCCGTTTGCGTTCATTGCAAATGAGCCGCCGTCAAATATTAATTCGTCTTGTCCTCCTACCATATTGACATAAATGAAATCTACTTTGTTTTCTAATACTCTTTGTTGAATGACTTTTAGGCGTTCTTCGTGTTTGCCGATTTGGAAAGGGGAGGCGTTTAGGCTGATGATTGTTTGTGCACCAAAATCGACTGACATACTAACGGGTTCGGCGTCCCAAGCGTCTTCACAAACGATTAAGCCGATGCGGGTGCCGCCACATTCAAATACAAAGGGTTTGTTGCCTGGTGTGAAATAGCGTTTTTCATCAAAAACACCGTAATTGGGGAGGCGTTGCTTGTGATAAGTGCGGATGCTGCCGTGTTGTATCAAGTAGGCACTGTTGTATAAATCAGCGTCAATGCGAGTGGGAGCACCGAATACGATGGTCATGGCTTCGGGGAGTTGGGTGCGGATGTGTTCGATGGCGTGTTCTACTTGGTCAATAAAGCCTTCTCTTAGTAACAGATCTTCTGGTGGGTAACCAATCAGTGCTAATTCGGGGAACAGTAGAAGGGTAACGCCTGAATTGAAAGCTTCAAGGGATAGGTCGATAATTTGTTTGGCATTATTGCTTATATCGCCAACAATGGGGTTGGTTTGGGCGATATTGATTTTTAAGGACTCTGAACTGCTTAATAGATTTTCAAGTTGTTCTTGCCAAAATTTGAGCTTGGTTTTATTTTTGTTAATTTTGGCTTGTTCAATTTTGGTATTGGCCACCACTTCGGCAGGGGACAGGCCCAGAATAGAGGCAAATAACCAAGCGTGGGTCTCAGATAGGGCGGATTTACCTGATTTATATTTGCTTAAATTGGATTGGTTGATGTCGTATTCTTGAGATATTTTATAGTCTGAAAACCCTGTCCTCTTGCGGACTTCCGCCAAATATTCTTGTGTTTTTGTTGCCATATATTTTAAATGTATTTTTTAACTAATTATGGGCAATTATACCGCAGATAAAAACCACTTAATTAGTTAAAAAATACAAGGGGTGGTAAAAAAACCATAATAACTATATAACCTATTGATTTTTAAGTTAAATAATAGTTATAAAATAGCCATAAAAATGGATAAGCGATGGTGCGTATAAACAGGCAATTTCTAGGGAAATTTGGGCTTAATTTTGGGTTAAATCAACATTTAGCATTTTATAAATGCTAACTTTATGTATACTTTTTGACTTCTTAGATAACGGATTAAAATTATGCAAAAACTCCTTAAACCTCTCTTTAAACCTACAATGCTATCACTATTAACGGCTATTGGCTTACAGACCCAAGCAGACACATTAAGCGATATTCAAGCCAAAGGCAGTTTAAATTGCGGTGTATCAACAGGTTTGGCTGGCTTTTCGGCAATTAATAAGAACCGTCAATGGGTAGGGATGGATGTTGATTTTTGTCGTGCAGTTGCTGCTGCCACTTTGGGTGATAGCGAAAAAGTGAAATACATTCCACTGACTGCAAAAGAGCGTTTTATTGCACTTCAAAGTGGGGAAATTGATATTTTATCAAGAGTAACCACTTGGACATTAACACGCGATGCTTCATTGGGTTTGAATTTTGCAGGGGTTACTTATTATGACGGGCAGGGCTTTATGGTAAAGAAAAGTTTGGGTGTTAAAGACGCTAGAGAGCTTTCTGGTGCTACTTTCTGTGTTAATAAAGGCACAACCACTGAATTAAACTTGGCAGATTATGCTAAGGCAGAGGGCTTTAAATACAGCACCTCAATAACAGATTCCATTGCACAAACCAAGTCAAACTTTGAAACAGGGCGTTGTGATGCTTTAACCACGGATCAATCGCGTTTATATGCTTTAAGAACCACGCTGAAAGACCCATCTTCTGCTATTGTATTGCCGAATGTTATCTCTAAAGAGCCACTAGGCCCTGTTGTGCGTCAAGGCGATGATAAATGGTTTAATATTGTGCGTTGGACGCTAAATGCAATGCTGACCGCTGAAGAATTGGGTGTTACCAGTGCTACGGTAGATAAACCAAGCAACAATGCCGAAGTCAATCGCCTATTGGGTCACACTGGCTTATTGGGCAAACACTTGGGTTTGGACAAAAAATGGTCGTATAACATCATCAAACAAGTGGGTAATTACTCAGAAGTTTTTGAGCGCCATATTGGTGTGAACACGCCTATTAATATTACCAGAGGCTTAAACGCCTTATGGAAAGACGGCGGTATTATGTATTCACCGCCCCTTAGATAGACTTTTAAAAACCAAACCCACTGCCAATACCGTAAAACCCTTATTAGATTAACAACTTTAAATATGTTTAATTTTTTATACAACAATAAAGTTAGATTTGTTCTATTTCAGGCTATCACTGTTTTGATTGTTGCTTATGTTGCTTATTATGCGGTGAGTAATTTAAATGCCAATATTGAACGCCTGGGTATTCGCAGTGGGTTTGATTTTTTAGAGGCTAGGGCGGGCTTTGACATTGCCGATCGCTTAATTGCATACACCGCTGATTCCAGTAATCTTGGTGCGTTTTATGTGGGACTGGTTAACACCATTACGGTTTCGGTTATTGGTATTATTTTTGCCAGTATCTTGGGGTTACTCATTGGTATTGCTCGGTTATCTGGTAATTATCTTATTTCTAAATTGGCAGAGACTTATGTAGAACTTTTTAGGAATATCCCTATTCTTTTGCAGATTTTCTTTTGGTATAACCTGATATTAATCAGTTTTCCGTCACCACGCAACAGTTTTGAATTTTTTAATACGGTTTTTCTCAATCTGCGAGGCATTTATTTTCCCAAACCTATATTTGAATCTAACTTTTTTTGGGTTGTTATTGCTTTTTTCGTGGGTATTGTCATCTCTTTTTTCATTCAACGGTTTTTTAATAAAAAACACGATGAGACAGGTATAAAGAGGCATACTTGGGGCTATCATTTATTGAGTTTATTAGGGTTGCCACTGGGTGTTTATCTGGCATTGGGTTTGCCATTACATTTTGACTATCCCAGCCTACAAGGGTTTAACTTCCAAGGCGGACTGTCTTTTTCCCCTGAATTTTTAGCCCTTGTGCTGGCATTAAGTATCTACACTGCCACTTACATCAGTGAGGCAATTCGTGCAGGCATAGAATCCGTCGATAAGGGGCAAAAAGAGGCAGCCCTTGCGATGGGTCTTACACAAACGCAAACCCTTAAATTTGTGCTGTTACCGCAAGCCTTAAGGGTTGCAATTCCCCCTATTATCAATCAATACCTTAATCTCACTAAAAATTCCTCTTTAGCGGCAGCCATTGGGTATTCAGATTTGGTCGGTGTTTTCTCTGGCACAGTGCTCAACCAAGTAGGGCAGGCGATTGAGATTATTTTAATGACCATGGCAGTTTATTTAACTTTATCACTGCTCATTTCGCTAGGGCTCAACCTTATTAATCACAAAATGCGTATCAAAGGCTTGAACGAATGAGTGTTTTTACCCACAAGCAACCCAAACCAGCGCCTGAGCATAAAACAAGGGTCTTAGGTTGGATTACGCAACATTTATTTTCTTCAAAAACCAATACAATACTGAGTTTACTGGCACTGTATCTGCTTTATAACATCATCCCCCCTTTACTAGACTGGATGATTTTTAGTGCTGACTTTAGTGCAAAAACCAATGAAGAATGCACCCGAGAGGCGGCATGTTGGTCTTATATCGGTGAAAAAATGAGTCTGTTTATGTATGGTTTGTATCCATCAGAGGAATATTGGCGACCTAATTTATTACTGGCTATTACGCTATTTTTTATGCTTATTGTGCGTCTTTTAAGGCATCAAATTTATAAAAACAAGGTGATAATAACCCTTTTTATCATCTACCCATTGATTGCTTTTTTTCTGCTCTATGGGAGCAATTTTTTAAACATAACAATCGTTGAAACCAATAAATGGGGCGGTTTAATGCTAACGATTGTCGTGGCTTCGGTGGGTATTGTTGCCTCATTTCCTATTGGTATCCTCTTGGCACTAGGTAGGCAGTCTAAAATGAAAGGCATTCAAATTTTAAGCGTTGCTTATATTGAATTAATTCGTGGCATCCCCCTGATTACTATTTTATTTATGGGTGCGGTTATGCTGCCACTGTTCCTAACTCAAGGGGTTGAGTTTGACAAGTTACTGAGAGCACTTATCGGCATCACAATATTCCAAACCGCCTATATTGCCGAAGTTATTCGAGGTGGACTGCAAGCCGTGCCCAAAGGGCAATACGAAGCGGCAGACGCCTCTGGATTTAGTTTTACTCAAAAAATGGTGTTTATCATATTGCCACAAGCCCTAAAAGTGTCTATTCCGAATATTGCCGGTTCTTTTATTGCCTTATTCAAAGACACCACCTTGGTGCTTATTATCGGTATCTTTGATATGCTGGCTATCGCTGGACTGGCAACCAGTGACACAGATTGGCTGGGCAGAAAAACGGAGGGTTTGGTTTTTGTCGCTATGGTGATTTGGGTGTTATTGTATCTAATGTCCCGCTACTCAAAAACTTTGGAAAAACGCTTTAACACGGACCATTAAACTATGAAAAACAATAATATTATTACAATTAACGGGGTTAACAAGTGGTATGACGACTTTCATGCACTTAATGACATTAATTTAACGGTTAAAGAGGGGGAGATTATTGTCATTTGCGGGCCTTCTGGCAGTGGGAAATCCACCTTAATTCGTTGTGTTAACTTCTTGGAAAAGTTCCAAAAAGGCTCTATTGTCATCGATAACATCGAACTGACAGATGATATAAAGAAGATTAGGCAGATTAGGTCTGAAGTGTCGATGGTTTTCCAGCACTTTAACCTTTTTCCACACCTAAACATCATTAACAACTTAACCCTTGCCCCCATCTGGGTGCACAATGAAAGCAAGCAAGAGGCAAGGGAAAAAGCCTTGAATTTACTGGATAGGGTGGGTATTAAGGACCAAGCTGAAAAATACCCAAATCAACTCAGTGGCGGACAGCAGCAGCGGGTTGCAATTGCTAGGGCATTATGCACTTCGCCAAAGATTATGTTATTTGATGAGCCCACCTCTGCACTTGACCCTGAAATGATTGCAGAAGTGCTGGATGTGATGGTGGAACTGTCCAAAGAGGGTATTACCATGCTCTGCGTAACGCACGAGATGGGCTTTGCCAAGAAAGTGGCAGACCGTGTTATCTTTATGGATGAAGGGCAAATTATTGAAGAAAACGAACCAAAGGCATTTTTTGACAATCCAGAGTCGGAACGCTTGCAACTATTTTTAGATCAAATACTGAGCAAATAAAGATTATGGATTGGTTTTCAGGTGGTGATAATAAAAATAAAAACACCCATAAATCGGAGTCTATTGAAGACAATATTAAAGACTTCAAGGAAAATTCTGTCAATCAAACTAAGGCAAAACAACGAGGATTTTATTTTGCAGAAAACCCTGATAAAGAAAGCAATAAAAAGGTATTAGGGTCTAAGTTAGGACTAAGTTATAATTTTGAAAATTTAGCAAAAAGACACATTGAAATTTTAAAGAAATGCAAACCAGAAAACACGGCTGCTGAGCTAATGAAAATCTCAAAAAGAAGCAATAAATCAAAATTTAAAAATGACATTTTAAACCCACTCATAGAGTCCGGTTTTTTGCAACGAACTCTCCCTGACAAACCCAATAGTCCAAAACAAAAATATCGCCTGACTGGGAAATTTGTTGCTAAAATTTTAAAAAACTGACTTATACCATTTATAAAAACTAATGATACTAAAAAAGTGCTGATAATTGTTTGTTTTGGTGTGCTTAAAAAATCAAGGATGTTTTTGGTGCTTTTTTTATCATTATTTTTTGAAAATGGTATTAGAACCCTAATCCAAAAATAGAAATCACAAACCTAGCACTACCCCTTACTCTGTCTGCATTTACAAAAAATAGCCGCCGAACCGATGGGTGGGGCTAATATTTTTTGCAAACACAGACAGAGTAAGGGACAGCACTATCTTTGCAATTTCTATTTGTATTTTCACCCATTGGGTGAAAAAGGTTTTTGGTTGAAACCATTATACCAGTTGGGATTTCTGTGCTTTTTTGTTTTCTATTTTTGGATTAGGGATATCAAACAAGCATCCATTGCATTTGTAAACAATAAAAATATCATTTTATCTCTCAAAGACTTTGAATTCTAACCCCTTGACAAGGCCGAACCTTGTCAAGGGGTTTGTTCCAAAAAAAAACCTGCAATAATATAATGCAGGTTTTTTTCTTTGGAATGGTGCCCGGGGCCGGAATCGAACCGGCACGCTCGTGAAAGCGCAGGATTTTAAGTCCTGTGTGTCTACCAATTTCACCACCCGGGCAAATAAAGGGGGAATTATATACTAAGCGTCGGTAAAATTGCATTTTTTTGATTTGGTATTTTTATGGGAATTTTTAAATTAGTCGTTATTGTCCTTTTGCTGTTTGTTGGATTTTATTTGTTTAAACGGTTTAGAAATCCGAGCAGTGTGGCGATATTGCAGCCTTCTACCGATAAGATGGTGGCGTGTCATGCTTGCAAAATGCACATTCCTGAAAATGAGGCGATTATGCACGATGGTAGAATTTATTGTTCTAAGGAGTGTTTATGAAATTTTTATTAGATTTTTTTCCGATTGCGTTATTTTTTATCGTTTATAAAACGATGGGGTTGTATGCGGCGATTTATGCCATGATTGGGGCGACGGTGGTGCAGATGTTGATTGCTCGTTTGCAAACGGGTAAATTTGAGAAAATGCAAGTTATTACTTTGGGTTTGTTGGTGGTGTTTGGCGGGGTAACTTTGGCGGTGAGAGATCCGGCGTTTTTGATGTGGAAAGTCAGTGTTTTGTATGTGGTGTTTGCTGTGGTGTTGGTTGGGAGTTTGTGGGTGGGCGAGAAGACGCTGATGCAACGGATGTTTGGTAAAGAGTTGAATTTACCACAGGCACTTTGGGAGCGTTTGACTTGGTTTTGGGGGTTGGGGTTTGTGGGTATTGCTGTTGTTAATGGTTATTTTGTGCAATTAGCATTGTCGGCAAGGGTGCAATTATTTGCGAATACAGAATTGGATTCAAAAATAGAATTAACGGATATTGATTGTGTTACTTCGACGGCGGTGGCACTTTGCCAAATGGCACAACAAACGGAAGAATCTTGGGTTAACTTTAAACTGTTTGGCACCATGGGGCTGACCTTTGTGCTGATTTTAATTACGGTGGCAATGATGTCAAAACATATTAAAGATAAATAATATTATGCAACGAACTGCTTTATATCAGGCACATTTAGATGCTGGCGGGAAAATGGTTGATTTTGGTGGCTGGGAGATGCCACTTAATTATGGTTCGCAATTAGAGGAACACAATCAGGTGCGTGAGGATGCGGGGATGTTTGATGTGTCGCATATGACGGTGGTGGATTTTAAGGGGAGTGAGGCAAAAAAATTCTTGCAAACTTTGATTGCCAACGATGTGGATAAACTCAAAACGCCAGGCAAGGCACTTTATAGCTGTATGTTGAATGAAGTGGGTGGCGTGGTGGATGATTTGATTGTGTATTATCAAGATGACAGAGATTATCGAATGGTCATTAACGCAGGCACGACAGAAAAGGATATTGCTTGGATTAATACGCAAGCAGAGGGTTTTGATGTGCGTGTTGAGCCGAAATTTGATTTGGCAATGATTGCGGTGCAAGGCCCTAATGCACGAGAAAAAGTCTATCAAGCAATGGGGGGTGTAGAGGAAATTTGTGGCGAATTAAAGCCCTTTAATGCCGCCAGTGTCGGTAATTTATTTATTGCCAGAACGGGTTATACGGGAGAGGATGGTTTTGAAATTATGTTGCCTGAAAAAGCGGCTGAGTTTACTTGGAAAATGTTGCTTGAGGCAGGAGTAAAACCTTGTGGATTGGGTGCAAGAGATACTTTGCGTTTAGAATCAGGGATGAGTTTGTATGGCTCGGAGATGAATGAAAAGGTGTCTCCTTTAGAGGCGGCGTTGTCGTGGACGGTGGATTTATCCGATGAAAACCGTGCTTTTGTTGGTCGTGAGGCGTTGGAATCCTTAAAAGCACAAGGCACAGAAAAAACCATTGTTGGTTTGGTATTAGAAGGCAAAGGTGTTATTCGTAATCATCAAAAAGTAATAACCAATCTAGGCGATGGCGAAGTAACATCAGGTACATTTTCACCAACCATGGGCAAAGCGATTGCGTTAGCAAGTGTGCCAAAAGGCAGCACAGGATTGTGTGAAATTGAGATGCGTAACAAGCAGGTATCGGCTAAAATAGTCAAACCGCCTTTTGTGCGTAATGGAAAAATTTTAGTTTAGGAGAGTGAGAGTATGAGTATGGGCGATATTAGAGAGGATAGACAATACACCGAAACCCATGAGTGGATTTTGGATAACGGCGACGGCACTTGGACAATGGGTGTTACCGACCACGCTCAGGCGTTATTGGGTGATATGGTATTTGTGGAATTGCCAGGGGAGGGCGATGAAGTGAGTATTGAAGACGAGTTTTGTGTGGTGGAATCTGTGAAAGCAGCGAGTGGTGTGTATGCACCCGCTGATTTGGAAGTGATTAAGGTTAATGAGGCGCTTGAGAGTGAGCCAGAATTGGTGAACAGCAGTTGTTATGATGATGGTTGGTTGGTGAAATTTAAGGCGGACAGTATTGACGGCTTAATGGATGCAGCGATGTATAACGAAATACTTGACTAAAATACGCTAATGAATAATTCTCTGGTTGCCTATAAGAGTAAGCCTGCGCGTATTGCTAACACGATTGAAAACAAGTTTGAGTTGGAATTTGCTGATGGTTCAACGCTTAAAGTAAGAGAAAAAGACTTTCGCTTTATTCATTCTGAATTTACTCAGGTTAAGGAAGATTGTTTGCAGGCAGACCTGTCTGTACTCGCAGAATTTCAAGAAGAAACCTTGTCCTTACAAGAAATTACCGAGTGGCTGTTTGATGAATATACGGCACAAAATGCGTGGTGTGTGTGTTTGTTGGTGGAAGATGGACTGTATTTTTATTGGCAGAAAGACAGTATTTTTGTGCGTCCAACTTCACAGGTTGAAAGCGTGCAAGCCAAGCGTGATGCAGAGAAAAAGGTGGCTGAAAGGTTGGCACATTGTGTGGATAATTTATCTAAACATACTTTTGATGAACAAGATGAACCTTATCTAAAAGAGATTAGTCGAGTGGCACTCAACCAATCAAAAACAGCAAAAATTTTAAGCCATATTGGCGTAGAAAACAGCCCTGATGCAGCCTATCAACTGCTGCTGAAAATCAACTATTTTGAACCCAGTTTTAACCCTTATCCTGCACGCTTTAACATACCAAAAGACGAAGAAATTGCCGTGCAAGTGCCAACGATTGAGCGAGTTGATTTAACCCATCTCACTTGTTATGCAATTGACAACGAAGGCTCAAATGATGCAGATGATGCAATTAGTATTGACGGCGATACTTTGTGGGTGCATGTGGCAGATGTGGCAAATATTGTGCCATCTGGTTCGGACTTAGATATTTATGCACAAGAACGAGGTGCTAATTCTTATCTGCCGAATGAGGTGATTCATATGTTGCCTGTTTCGGTAACAGAAGTGTCGGCATTGGGTGCAAGTGCTCAATCAGATGCCTTGTCATTCAGTTTTGAATTTGATGGCGAGCATATCAATAATATCAAAGTGATGCAAAGTGTGATTTGTGTGACTAATACCACTTATGATGAGGTGGATGTGCTGTTGCAAGCAGATTCAAACGCAGAATTGACGCAGATTAAAACGATTGGCAAGTTGCATAAAAAATTCCGCAACACTCAAGGGGCTATCAACTTGAATTTGCCCAGTATTGATGTGCATTTCCTTGACGGCAAAGTATCCGTTGCCCCGCAAGCCACCAGTGATAGCCGTGATTTGGTGGCTGAGATGATGGTGATGGCAGGGCGGACAATGGCACAATGGACCAGTGAAAATGGCATTCCTGTGCCGTATGCCTTGCAAGATAAAGGCTCGTTTACCGAAGAATTTTTAGCTAAAAAAGATGATCTGACATTGAGCGAGTCTTTCTTAGCCATTAAGAATTTTAAGCGTTCAGCCACTTCGGTTAAACCGCTTTTGCATTATGGTTTGGGGTTGCCAGCATATTTACGCGTTACCAGCCCGATGCGTCGTTATTATGATTTATTGACACATCAGCAAATTATTAATTTTATTAATGATAAGCCGATGTTGCCCGTCAGTCGAATTAAAGAAATTATTGGTTCAGTGAATATGGCGTTAGCGGATGTTGGCAGAGTTGACCGTTTTAGTAAAGACCATTTTAAATGTGTTTATTTAATGCAAAATCCCGATTGGACAGGCACAGGTATCGTGGTTGATACTCGGGGCGATAAAGCCTTGTTTATGATGCCTGAATTGGGAATGATGACGCAGATTAAGTTTAAAAATTTGCCAAAACTTGATGAGACAATGACACTGCAAGTTACTCGGGTTAATTTGGTGGATAAATCAGCGAATTTCAAGGTAGTTTAACTGCGTATCAATCTTAATGGCATTGCCTTGATTGACTTGCCAGTCGCCTAAAACAAAGCGGGTATATAGTTTGCCAGTATGGATATTTTGACGGTGTGTATGCCCGTGAATTAAATCTGCGTTTGGATATTTTTGCATAAATTTATCGGTAAATGCTGAATTAACATCCATAATGTCACGGGTTTTATATTGCTGTGCTTGCACACTTTTTTTGCGTAATTGACCGCTGAGTTTAAGTCGGGTGTTTTTCGGTAAGTGTAAGAAAATGAACTTGGTAATCGGGTGTTGTAAAACGGATTTTAATCTTTGATAGTGGGCGTCATCGGTGCATAATTCATCGCCGTGAATTAACACATAATCTTTGTTCTCAGTTGCAAGCAAGTAAGGGGTTTTTAATAAAACACAGCCTGTTTGCTTGACAAATTCATCACCCAAAAGAAAATCACGATTGCCCCCTGTGATAAAAACCTGAGTGGTTTTACTTAGGCTTTGTAACGCTGAAATGATATTCGGATAAGCGTCAATAGATAAATCGTCACCCAGCCAAGTATTAAATAAATCACCTAAGATAAAAAGTTGACCTGCCTGAGTTGCCTGTTCTTGACAAAACTTAATGAACAAATTACTTTTCTCACTTTCTCCAGAAAGAAGGTGTAAATCTGCAATCAATAATGTTTGTGTCATTGCCACTCAGTTATTTTTTAAGAGTCGTTTTTGTTGTTCTCTTCGTCGCAGGTTTCTTTTTCACTACTTTCTTTGTTGTCGTTTTCTTAGTAACAGGCTTTTTAGTTGCTACTTTTTTAACAGGTGTCTTCTTGGTCACTTTTTTAGTAGCAGGTTTTTTAGCGACTACCTTTTTGGCGGTGGTTTTCTTTACAGCAGGTTTCTTTTTCACTACTTTCTTTGCCGTGGTTTTCTTTACCGGAGTTTTCTTTGCAGTTGTCTTTTTAGCGACAGGCTTCTTTTTAGCAACAGCTTTAACAGTTGCTTTTTGAATAATAACAGCATCAACTGGCACATCAGCGTGCATACCTTTATTACCCGTGTTTACTTTATTCATCGCATCCACCACATTAAAGCCCTTAACCACTTTACCAAATACGCAATAACCCCAGCCGTCTTGCCCAGGATAAGTGAGAAAATTATTATCCGTGGTATTGATAAAAAATTGTGAACTGGCAGAATGTGGCATCATTGTTCTTGCCATTGCTAATGTATATTTGTTGTTCTTTAAACCATTATTTGCTTCATTTTCAATCTCTTTTTTAGTTGATTTTTCTTTCATATCCTCAGTAAAACCACCGCCTTGAATCATAAAATTTTTAATCACACGGTGAAAAATTGTGCCATCATAAAAGCCAGATTTAACATAAGCGATAAAATTCTTGCTGGTTTTCGGTGCGTTTTTAGCATCCAATTCAATGTGAATGTCGCCCATATTAGTTTTAAGAATAATCATACTTTAGCTTGTTTAAATAAAAACGCAAATTATACCTTTCGTCAATCAACGCCTTAGCGTATAATTGCCCCTTTTTTGACACACAGATAGGTTTTATTATGTACGCAGTTATCAAAACAGGGGGTCAGCAGTTTAGAGTTGAGCAAGGCACAACGCTAAAAGTTGAGAAATTAGAAGTGGAACCAGGTAAAAACATTACCTTTGATGAGGTGTTAATGGTTGCTGATGGCGACAAAGTTCAAATCGGCGCACCGATGGTTGCTGAGGCTTCTGTTGAGGCGAAAGTGATTTCACAAGGCAAAGGCAAAAAAGTACATATTCTTAAATTCCGTCGTCGTAAGCACTCAATGAAACAACAAGGTCACAGACAGTTGTTCACTGAAATTGAAATTATAAAAATTAACTCGTAGGAGAGAAATACCATGGCACATAAAAAAGCAGGCGGTAGTACGAATAACGGTAGAGATTCCGTATCAAAAAGATTAGGTGTTAAAAGATTTGGCGGTCAAGTTGTATTAGCTGGTAACATTTTAGTGCGTCAAAGAGGCACTAAATTCCACCCAGGAACCAATGTCCGTAAAGGTAAAGACGATACTTTGTTCGCAACATCAGACGGTAAAGTGGTTTTTGCTAAGAAAGGTAAATTTATGCGTCAAACTGTTTCTATTGAAGTTGCATAAATAAAAGGTTGATAAGTTGTTTGTAGCGTATGATGACAACACAATCCACAGTAGAAAAGGAGTTAAAAATGAGAGATGTAATAAATGATTGAAGCAAGTTCAGCGATAGTATCTATTATTATAGGTATTGTTGCTAGTTATGTTGCTTCTAAAATATTCTTATATACCAACAATAAGAAACACAAGCCAAATATATTGATTTCAGATAAATTTATTAAATCTGAAAGAAAAAATGGCACCCAAAGTTTAAAAATTAAACTTATCAATAAAACAGATCAAGATCTTACCAATATTCGCATAGTAGCAAAGGTTCTTGAAAATCTTTCTCCAAATGGCAGCATTCCACTTATATCTTTACATCAAATAGCTAGTCGTGAATTGATGTATATTAAAAAATTTGATATATATGACAAGAATGCTGAATACGCACACCAATTTAACCTCTATATAGAAGATGAGAACATACAAATAGAATGTTTAAAATATCAAATTATTCGTCTATCTATAACGGCAGATTGCCCATACTATAATACCTCTAATATTATTATTAAAGATTATGTAGTTGATAGCGATATTATGGAGAGAAAATATCGTTTTAACACAGGTGATTCATTGTCAATTTGCTAATCATTCTTGTTTATACAGAAATCTCAACTTAAAAATATATTCAAAAAAACTTAATAAAATTTATGAAATATTCACTTATATTCCCCGGTCAGGGTTCACAATCTCTAGGTATGTTGTCTGATTTAGCAGATAACTTTATTTCGGTTAAGGCAACTTTTGAAGAGGCAAGCGATGTGCTGGGTTTTGACTTGTGGAAATTGACACAAGAAGATCAGGATGGGCTTAATCAGACGCAGAATACGCAACCAGCAATGTTAGCAGCGGGTTATGCAACCTATCAAATATTGAGCAATGAGGCAGATTTGTCGCCTGTTTGTATGGCAGGGCATAGTTTGGGAGAATACACTGCTTTGGTGGCTGCGGGTGCACTTGGGTTTGCTGATGGCATTCAATTGGTGCATACACGCGCCGAGTTGATGCAATCTGCGGTGCCTGTTGGCGTAGGGGCAATGGCAGCGATTTTGGGATTGGAGGATGAAGCGGTTATTAAAGTCTGTGCCGAATATTCAGGTGAGGGTATTGTTGAGGCAGTAAATTTTAATGCCAACGGGCAAGTGGTGATTGCGGGTAATAAAGTAGCCGTTGATGCGTCGTGTGAAGCGATGAAAATAGCAGGTGCAAAACGCGCTGTGGTATTGTCCGTCAGTGTGCCATCGCATTGTTCGTTGATGAATGATGCAGCCACTGTGTTTGCTAATGCAGTGCAAAATGTCAAATTTAAAATGGGCAATATTGATGTCTTGCATAATGTAGATGCAAAAATAGCGACAGATGCAGACGATATACGCGCTAAATTGGTGGCACAATTACACAAGCCAGTTTTATGGACAGGCACGGTGCAAACAATGCACGGCATGGGGGTAGAAAAATTAATTGAAGTGGGGCCGGGTAAAGTATTGACGGGCTTGACGCGTAGAATTGAAAAATCATTAACAGCAAACGCCTTATTGACTGCGGAAAATGTGGCAACCACTTTAAAGGAGATACAAGAATGAATAATTTAACAGGAAAAATCGTTTTAGTCACAGGCGCAAGCCGAGGTATCGGTCAAGCCATTGCACTAACTTTAGGCAATGCAGGTGCAACTGTGATTGGCACAGCGACAAGCGATCAAGGTGCAGAGGCAATCAGTGCAACGCTGAAAGACAATGGCGTGATGGGTGTGGGTATGGCACTTAATGTGACCAATAACGAACAAATTGTTAAAGTAATAAAAGCCATTACTGGCACTTATGGTGCAGTTGACATTCTCATTAACAATGCAGGCATTACTCGTGATAATCTATTGATGCGTATGAAAGAAGAGGAATGGGATGACATTATGAACACCAATTTAGCCTCTGTTTATAAAATGTCAAAAGCCGTTTTGCGTGGCATGATGAAGAAAAGAGCGGGTCGCATTATTTCAATCGCTTCAGTGGTTGGTGCAATGGGTAATGCAGGTCAAACCAACTATGCGGCAGCAAAAGCAGGTATTATGGGTTTCAGTAAATCTTTGGCTCGTGAGGTCGGTGCTCGTGGCATTACCGTGAATGCCGTTGCCCCTGGTTTTGTCAAAACTGATATGACCGATGCACTGCCAGAAGAGCAAAAAGAGATGTTGGCAAAGCAAATTCCGATGGGCAGATTTGGCTCGGTGGATGAAATCGCAAATGCCGTGTTATTTTTAGCAGGGGAAGGTGGGGCTTATATCACCGCACAAACGCTGCATGTGAATGGTGGAATGTACACGGTTTAACAAAAAATCTCAATTCAATGGCAGTGTAATGCTTTGTGGTGGCAGGCAAACCTTGTTGCTACACGCTTGCAGGTTCAAAGTGGCAGTGGTAAATTCTTTATGCTTTAAAGTAAAATTAAGGGTGATTTTTTGGTCATACACGGCTAATTTGTCTTTGCTAAAACCTAGGTTGATTAACTTAGCGGGTGGATAGTCAACTGTTTTTAAATTGTCGCTGTCCAGTTGAGTGGCAATCAAACCTTTTTGTAGCACCTTATTGGCATTAATATGCCAGCCTTTTTCAATATCAAGGGTGATTTTATTGTTATTTGATTGGATTTTAATCCTGCCCTCATAAGCATACACCGTGTTTGCCAAAACACCCTGTTGTTTGTCGCTATAATTTTTGACAATACTGGGGTAAAAATTGGGATTTTCGTTAATTTGAGTGCTAAAACTTGATAATAATTGTTGGGCAAGTTGTTGATATTTTTTGTTTTGTGTGCGGGCAGATAATTTATTAAGCACCCCATAAGCCACGCCATTGGCACTAAAAATTGCCCCATCGTAAATTTCTTTACTGTTATTATTAATGCGTTTATTGTTGCTGATTTTAAAGCCAAAATTTTGCTTGTCCCAGAAATGGTGAATAGACGCATCAGTTAATTTTTGGGCAATGATCAGGTATTTTTTCTGTGCAGTGGCATCATATAAATCAATCAGCCCATCGGCAAAATACGCATAATCTTCAAAAATGGCAGGCTGTGAAGTGCGACCCTCAATTTGCACGCGTTTTAAGTCAGTTTGATAAAAATTATCCAGTAAAAACTCGGTTAAATTTTGTGCTACCACTAAATACTTATCATCAATTTCACTGGCAGTGACCAAGGATTTTAGCAGTAAGGCATTCCATGACAGTAGGATTTTATTATCCAATAGTGGCTTTTCCCGAGTTTGTCGTGCTGTATAAAGTTTTGCCAATAGAGCATCAATTTTGACAAAGTCAGCGGCTTGAATTTTATTTACTTCTTTAAAGTGAAGCACAAAATGTTGTTCAAATTCTGTGTATGTGGATAAATCAAAATAATGCTGAAATTTGATAAAATCAGCCCCTAACACCGCCTTTAATGTCGGCACATCCCAAATAAAAAATAAACCCTCTTCGCTCTCGCTATCAGCATCAGTGGCACTATAAAATCCGCCATTTTGCATTTCACGGATGGCATAATCTAAGGTTTGTGTGGCAATGCGTTTGTAAAGGGGCTTGCGGGTGAGTTGGTAGGCTTTGGTGTAAACTATGGCGAGTTGTGCTTGATTGTAAAGCATTTTTTCAAAATGTGGGAATAGCCAAGCATTGTCGGTGGCATAACGGTGAAATCCACCACCAACTACATCATAAATGCCACCACTTGCCATATTGTCAAGCGTGGTAGTAAGGGCATTTAATTGCTCATCATTAGGGCGACGCATTTGTTCGTCAATCAACATCAGTAATTGTGCTTCATGGGGAAATTTTGGTGCATCGCCAAAGCCACCATAAAACACATCAAAGTTGGTGCGTAAATTTTGCACTGCCAATGTTTGCAAATTCTGCGGTAATTTTGTGGCTGATAAGGTTTCTTTTAGCAACGCATTTTGCACGCTATTGGCAGTTTCTATGATTCGATTTGACTGTAATTGCCAAACGCTTTGTAGTTGTTTTAGATTGGCAATCAAAGTATTTTTAGGGAAATAAGTCCCTGCAAAAAAGCCATCACCTGCTGGCGTTAGCACCACATTTAACGGCCAGCCGCCACTACCCGTGAGCAATTGAGCAATACTCATAAAATGACTGTCCACATCAGGTAATACTTCTCTATCGACTTTAATGGCAATAAAATTTTTGTTCAACACCTCAGCAACCGCCAAATCTTCAAAACTCTCTTCTTCCATCACATGACACCAATGGCAAGTCGCATAACCAATGGATAAAAAGATAAGTTTGTTTTCTTTTTTCGCCCGCTCAAAAGCTTCGTCGTTAAATTCATACCAATGCACAGGATTGTGTGCATGTTGCAACAAATAAGGGGAATTGGCTAAAATAAGATGATTGGTAAATTGAGCTTTGCCACCCTCAAGATGGCGGGTGCGGGGCTGATAATCCACGCCTTTTTGTTGGTAAGCTGTCTGTAAATCTTGAACTGTATGTGCCATAAGTAGCGTGGGGAAAAATAAAATTAGCAGTCTAAAATAATTCATAATTGTCTTGTGTATTCTATGTTTTTCGGTAATGAAATATGTGCTTTATCTTCGATTGAAATCATCACCATAGCTTGTTTGAAATTGGCAAGCATGGCTTTACCCAAAGTGATGTTTTTTATCCCACCTTCGGGCAGTTCGGTTATCTTAAAAATTTGCCCCTCTTTTTTAATCCATAACACACAAACCTCATTTTTATCAACCACCATTGGATTGATAGACTTGATAGACAGTTGCTGATTTTCTAAAATCGCCTCCCAGCCTGTGTTGTTGGGAAGAATGGTGGTGCTAGCATTAGGCGCAAGCGAGGTGAAAATTACCATCGGAATGAGTAAAAATAAAGCGTGCCAAAGTTTGAGTATTTTTCTAATTTTTCCCGTTATGCCCAATTCAAGTTCACCCGCAATATTACGCCAAACTTGATTTTTTACCTTTTTATCTAAAGGGGCAATGACATTTAACAATACTAATTCTTTATGCTTCATAAGCCCTCCAAACAGGTTTTAAGTTTAGGCAAAGCACGCGCCACCCAACTTTTAATGGTGTTCTCTGATTTCTCAAATACTTTGGCAATTTGTGCATAGGTTTTGCCATGAAAATACTGCATAAACACCGCATCTCTAACATTCGCATCCAGCGTTTTTAAACAATCAATAATGCGTTTTTTATCCTCAGATTGCTCCAATTCTTCCAATAGTTGGATTTGTCCATCGTCAATAACACTTAAATCAAAATCATCAACAATCGGTAATTGCTTTTTGCGATAAAAATCAATCGCATGATTGCGTGCAATGGTAACCATCCAAGTCAAGGGTTGGGCTTTGTCTGCATCATAGCGTTCAAAATTATGATAAATTTTCACAAATACCTCCTGTAAGCAGTCCTGAGCCAATTGCTCCTGTCTTAAGATACGCAAAATAACCCCATACAGTTGCGTGGTAGATAGCCGATAAATTTGTTGAAAATTTCTATCGCTTAACGGCTGGGAAAAATAATAAGTAAGGTTTTTGTTCATTTGGGTAATTTTACGAATATTTTCATAAATTGTTGCAACTATTTTTAAATAAAGTTCGTAAATTGGGTCGCAGTGCAAAAAGTTACTGTATTTTTATTACTTATTACACAGACATTAGTGGCAATGGAGTGGTAATGGATTTGACACAAAAAAACAACTTAAATTAGGTGATGTTGGAGAGCAGCACAATACTATCAATTTTGATTTTTATGACAACAATAAGCAGCGTTATAATTTTGATTTACAATACAAAAAACTACCCAGTAATCGCTCTTATCCGACTAATACCATTTATAAAAAGTAATGATACAAAAGCACTAATACTTGTCCGTTTTAGCGTGCTAAAAAAATCAAGAACACTTATTGCTATCATGCTCAAGAATCGGTATTTTTTGTATTATTTTTTGAAAATGGTTTTTATCTGCGGTTTGTATCTGCGTTGTTTAAAAAACTGTTGTAATAAATCTTTGCACTCGTCAGCGAGTATGCCACCTTCAACTTCAATAGTGTGATTAAAGCAATCACCATTGGAAAGGTCTTGGCAGGAGCCACAAACGCCAGTTTTTTCATCATAAGCACCAAATACAACTTTAGATATACGAGCATGAATCATTGCACCTAAGCACATAGTGCATGGCTCTAAAGTAACATATAAAGT
>FPHY01000054.1_pt1 | contig 23107 bp, 34 predicted proteins | sample 1057291 | NCBI WGS metagenome assembly FPHY01 (sample SAMEA4473301, study PRJEB15554) | hydrothermal vent metagenome | biome: marine basaltic hydrothermal vent biome; feature: marine hydrothermal vent; material: water | place: Pacific Ocean | collected 2011-06-14/2011-07-23 | depth 1705 m | reverse complement strand
AAATACACCAGTCTGCATAAAAATCTAACATTACAATTTGATTGTCTTGTTGGGCTTGTGCAAGAATGCGGTCTAACTCTGTATTGGATTTGACTTTTGTAAATGCCACATGGGTTTTTTCTACTTGGGTGGTGGTGCCATAATTTGACAATGGTGCTAACATATCGCCACCGCCACGAGCCACTAAGCCCCATAACAATATGCCATATATTATGAGTAATAAACCAATGCCCTTGAGAATGCGATGCAATGCGGATGGAGTATTACTTAGTCCGTTAAATGCACCCATTGCTATGGGCGAGAGTGTGAATAGTGCTGCCCATAATGCTAAAGAAGCTAATGGCGAGATAATACGCTCAAGCAGGTAAATTGCGACAGCTAACATTAGAATACCAAATACATATTTAACATTGTTCATCCAGCCACCCGCCTTTGGCAATTTACTCACCCCTGCACCGATAGCGAGTAACGGTGCACCCATACCCAAACTCATGACGAATAAGGACAATCCACCCAATAACGCATCACCTGTTTTACCGATATATATCAATGCACCTGCAAGCGGTGGTGCAACACAAGGCCCGACAATCAGTGCTGATAAAAAGCCCATAATGGCAACACCGATTAAGTTACCCCCTTCTTGTTTATTGCTGATTTTGCTGATTTTGTTTTGCAAGGCGGCGGGTAGTTGAATATCGTAATAACCAAACATTGAAAATGCCAATGCGACAAAAATTGAACTGAAAACGATTAATATCCAAGGGGTTTGGAATAAGGCTTGTAAGTTACCGCCAAAATGCCCTGCTAATACGCCTGCTAGTGAATAAGTAACGCTCATTGCCAATACAAAAACGATTGACATAATCAGTGCTCTTTTGGTGGTCATCGTGCCTTTTTGCCCAACAATAATGCCAGATAAAATCGGTATCATTGGGAATACGCACGGAGTTAATGACAATAATAAGCCGAAGCCGAAGAAGCTAACCAATACTAACCATAAATCATCTTGTTGCAAGAGTTTCGTAATTTGATCGGATTCATTGAGTGGTGCGTCATTTGCCGTAGTTGGTATTGGGGTAATCGGTGCTTGTGGCTTGATTGGTTTAACAATCTCACCCACTTTTGGCAGTGTAATGTCGGTGATTTTTTCTATCGGCGGATAACAAATACCACCCAACCAGCAACCCTGGTATTTAGCTGAAAAGGTAACTTTCTCTGTTTGAATATTTTTGAGTGGAATATCAACAACGAGATTGCCTTTATAAACCTCTACTTCGCCAAACAATGGGTCGTCTTTTACTTCCCATTTAGGAAAATCAATCTCGCCAAATTCTGCGCCCTTAACATCAATAAAAAACTTATCACGATATAAATAATATTCTGGGTGTACATTCCAAGTTGCACGCAAAGTATTCGCATCAATCGCCGTTACCGAATACGCAAACACCTCATCCGCAGGCAATGGCTCATCGGAAATCGGCACCACCTTTTTAGCAATAGACTGCATCGTTGATTTCGCTTTGAAAAGCACTCCAAACGCATCATCAGCCAATGATGTCTTGCGCGTATTACCCACTTTTAATGTTACTGATTTGGTAATGGGCGGATAGCATACGCCTAAATCTGCACACCCTTGAAACACCACATCAAGCACTATAAGTTGTATATTGTTTTCAAGCACAGGCACAGCAACCAGTACATTATTGCGATAAATACCAACCTTGCCAAAAAATTCATCATCTTTAATTTTTGCAACAGGGAATTTTGCCTCCCCTAAACGCTTAGGATAATCTGAAGAAATTTTAATTTTTTCTTTATAAAGAAAATACCCTTTGGCAATATCCCAATTCAGAAAAATCTTATCATCACTCACCTTGGCGCTAAACGCAAATGCCTTATCCGCAGGTAATAATTCATCTTCTGCCTGTGTAGAAATCGACAATAATAAAAATAATGATAATAATAGATGTTTCATGGTTTTTTCCTCAAATATATCCCGCTATGTTATACGCTTAGAGAAGGTAGGTAAAATTATTTACTGATATCAATATTAACCCCTTGCGCAAGTAATTCTTTTTGTCTATACGCAAGATAACCCCCAAAAGTTGCAAATTCCTGATGAAAGCGACCGCTGACGAAACGCAAGACTTCTTTAAAATGAAAGGTGTATAAAAACCCATCAATACGACTAATTTCATTGCCTTTATTAAACAAAATAATACCTGGGCGATAATTGAGTTTGAGTTTTTTCGCCCAGTTTTTTGGCGTGGTTTTATTGCCTTTATTATCAACAATGGTTTGTGTAGAATTTGCATTAAGGCGCACCACATTAAACGCATTAAATTCATTTATAACCGCCTTATTTTTCAGTGTAGTATTATGAAAATATTCGCAAGCCCCGCAATTACTGTCTTCAAAAATCACAGCTAGTGGTGTTTTAATCTTAGAAAAATCAGTTATATTTTGAAACATTGTATTGCTTTGCAGTTGATAATTACCCGCTTTTTTAGTGCGCTCAATATAATCTACTAAAGTTGAATTTTTATATGCTTTACTTGACACATAGGTCAATATTTTTTTAAATTTCTCAGGTTTTCGATAGCCGTTCGTCCTTGCTATTGTTTCATTTTTCTGATTCAGGAAAACAATCGTCGGTGTGTATTGTACTCCAACTTTTTCCGAAAAAGTTTTTTCAGTTAAAGTCTCGTCATTATTTAAAACTACTTCTTTATCGCCTTTAATATTAATCGCAATAACATCAAAATTCTGCTGAATAAACTCTTTTAAAAATGGCTTGTCAAAGTCTTTTACCATATGGTCGCAATAAGGACATTCATTTAGATGAAAAAACAGTAGCACATGTTTATCGTCCTGTTTTGCCTCGTCAATATCATCAACCAACTCCAAAAAACTCTCTTTAAACCAAGACGGCATCGAATGCTTAAAGCCACCAGTAATTATCCCTGTTTTCGCCTGCACCATCCCAACAAACAACACCATCAAAATAATCGTTTTTAGAGTTTTCATATTCCTTTCCTTTGTTTATAATCAACATTATAAACTCTATTCTTGCTGCCCACCCTGTCATACAATAGTTTTTAAAAAAATGACTCAAGGGTACCCGCAGAAACAACAATGCGATTTAGGGAATGCAGAAAAGAGTCTGTTTTATGTGTTTCATAAATTGTGCTGGGACTTTGGGTGCCTTTTAGGTTTAATTGAGTTATAAAAAACCCCGATCAGAGTCGGGGTTTTTCAAAGCATTAAATCACTAAAAAATTAGTTAACCCTTGCTGTAATCGCATTAATAACCGCTTCAGATGAAGTTGCATCAATGCTCAACAATAAACCTGTATCCTTGTAGAAACCAACCAAAGGTGCGGTTTGGTCGTTATAAACATTCAAACGATTGCTGATTGCTTCTTCCGTTTCGTCATCACGCTGAACAACTGGTTCACCACATTTATCACAAATACCTTCAACTTTAGGCGGATTAGATTTAACATTATAAATCTCACCGCAACCTGTGCAAGTACGACGCGTTGTCAAACGATCAAGAATAACATCTCTAGGTACATCAATTTCAACAACTGCGTCCAACTTTTCGCCCATTTTTTCAAGCAATTTAGTCAACGCTTCCGCCTGTGGAATCGTGCGTGGGAAGCCGTCTAATAAGTAGCCAGATTTGCAATCGTCTTCCTGCAAACGCTCTTCCATAATGCCCATAATTAAGTCGTCAGATACCAAATCGCCCGCTTTCATCGCTGCTTGTGCTTGCTTACCCAATTCAGTACCCGCTGCTACTGCACCACGCAAAATATCGCCTGTAGAAATTTGAACCGAGCCGTCGATTTTAGTGAGTAATTTAGCAACAGTACCTTTGCCTGCACCCGGTGCACCTAAAAGAATTAGTTTCATAATGTTTCCTTAATAATTAATAAAATTCAGTCTTTGCTAAAGCAAAAACGAAGGTGAATTATACCACACCTTTTTAAATCTACTGAACAACAACAACCATCGCTGGACGAATCAAGCGACCGTTCAGTGTGAAACCAACTTGAACAACTTCTAAAACTGAGTTGGATTCCTTGTCGGGCATTGGAATCATGGTGACAGCTTCGTGAAATTCTGGGTTGAAGATTTCATCAGTTGGGTCGATGGATTCGATGTTGAATTTTGCTAGAGTGGATAGGAAGACTTTGTCGGTCATTTCTAAGCCTTCTAAGATGCTTTCGATGGTTGCGCTGTCTTCTTTGGCAGTTTTTAGACCCATTGTTAGGGAATCTTTGACTTCAAGCAGGGCTTTGGCAAAGTTGTCAAGAGCAAATTTGTGAGCATTTTCTAAGTCGATGCTGTTGCGGCGTTTCATATTTTCCATTTCCGCTTGGGCACGCACTACTTTGTCGTAGCTGTCTTTGGCAGATTTTTGCGCTTCTTCTAATTGTGCTTGCAAATCATCGCCTGCACCCATTTTGGAGGCGTTTAAAATTGCATCTTCAATATTACTTTTTTCTGTTGAAGGGGTTGCTGCTTTTTTGTTTTCAACCTCTTCTTTTATTGCTTTTGCTGATTCTTTTTGATTTTTCGTTGTCTTTTTTGTCATTTTTATGTCCAATTCGTGTATATTTCGCTCATTATATAAGGTTCATTTTAAAAAAATCAACAGTAATTAAAATATGTTTAGAACAATTGGAATTATTACCAAACCCAACGACCCTAATAGTGATAAAAAGGCGGCAGAATTAAGTACTTTGCTTGAAAAAAAAAATGTGTCTGTGGTGCAGGGTGAGAAAATTAGTGAACAGGCAGATTTAATTATCGTTGTTGGTGGCGACGGCTCTTTATTAAATGCAGCACGGACTTTTGTGGATAAAAAAATTCCGATATTAGGTATTAATTTAGGGCATCTTGGGTTTTTAGCTGATGTGCCAATGTCTAATATGGAGGAGATTGTGAGCGAAGTATTGAATGGCAATTTTATCAAAGAGCAACGCCATTTATTGTTGTGTCAAATTGAGCAAGATGGCAAAGTATTAGGGCAATATTTGGCATTGAACGACGCGGTGGTACACAGAGCAGACTCTTTGAGAATGATTGAATTTGATTTATTAATTGACGATAAATTTGTCAGTAATCAGCGTGCAGATGGGTTAATTATTACTACACCAACGGGCTCAACGGCCTATGCTTTATCAAGTGGTGGGCCGATTATGCATCCAGGTGTGAATGCGATTGGTGTGGTTTCTATTTGTCCGCATACGATGAGCCATCGTCCGCTTTTGGTGCCAGGTGAAAGTGAAGTGGTGGTGCATATCAAGGAATCTGATGAAGGGGCAACGGTTAATTTTGACGGGCAAACTTCGGTGCCGATTTCAGCAAGGCAAGATATTCGCTTAAAACAACACGAGAGTTTAATTCATTTATTACATCCACAAGATTACGATTATTTTGAGATTATTCGCTCTAAATTGCACTGGGGTGCGAAACTTTAGCAATGTTATCTCAGTTATCCGTTAAAAACCTTGCTGTTGTTGAGCGACTCGATTTGTCTTTTGAATCGGGTATGAGTGCGGTAACGGGGGAAACGGGGGCAGGTAAATCCATTCTTTTGCAGGCGTTGAATTTGGCACTTGGGCATCGCAGTGATTCCACGCTTGTGCGTCACGGCAAGGATAAATCCGAAGTCAGTGCTGTGTTTGAAGTGGCAAATCAGCAAAAAATACAAGACTACCTCAAAGTGCAATCCTTAGACGAAGAGGGAGAATGTGTTTTGCGTCGCATTGTGACCAGCGATGGGCGTTCAAAAGCTTTTGTGAATGGGGCGAGTGTGCCGTTGTCGGTATTGCGTGGCGTGGGCGAGTTGTTGATTGATATGCACGGACAAAATGAGCATCAATTGTTGTTGCGTCCTGATCAGCAGCGGAATTTACTGGATACTTATGCGCAAAATTCTCTGGCGTGTGAAGAGCTAAATGTTATTGTGGCAGAATATAATGCAGTCAGCAGTCAGATTGATGAACTCAATAATAATCAAGATATAAAGCGACAACAGCAGGAATTATTACAGCATCAACTCCAAGAATTAAAAGAGGCTGAATTAGTACAAGAAGACCTTGATACAATTGAAAGTGATTTTAAAACCAGTGCAAATGCCGCCAGTTTGATTGAGCAAACTTCCAATATTCTTAGCCAACTTGAACAAGAATTAGGGGCAAATGCACAATTAATAAATTTGAGCAATGCACTTAATCAAGCCGCTGATACTGATAAAAAACTCACTTCTGTTGCAGAATTGCTGGCAAGTGCACAGGTGCAGACGCAGGAAAGTATTTATGAATTGACGAATTATTTGAGTGGTTTGTCATTTGATGAAGAAACAACGCAAAATTTAGAAGCACGATTGGGTGAATTGCATGATTTGGCGCGGAAACATTCTTGCTTGATTGTAGAATTGATTGAAACCAAAGAGGGAATTGAAACTAAATTAGATGCGATTGGCGGAGTAGGTGCATCATTAGACGGTTTGGAACAGCAAAAAATCACTTTGACAAAACAATATCACGAAAAAGCTGAGTTATTAAGTAAGGTGCGCGTTGAAAAAGCTGAGTTATTATCAAATCTCGTTACCGAAGCGATGCAAGTATTAGGGATGCCTGGTAGTGTCTTTAAAGTGGATTTGCCAAAAAAAGTGGGAGGCGTGCATTACAATGGTGATGAAAATGTTGATTTTTTAGTTAAAACAAATATGGGTAGTGGGCTAAAGGCTTTAAAAAAAGTCGCATCAGGCGGTGAACTTTCTCGTATTTCTTTGGCAATTTCAGTCGTCAGTAGCGATAGCGAGTACACACCTACTTTAATTTTTGATGAGGTTGATGTCGGTATCAGCGGCGGCGTTGCCGAAGTTGTTGGGCAAAAACTCAAACAACTCAGTCAACATTATCAAATTATCTGTATCACTCATTTGGCACAAGTAGCAGCCTTCGGTCACCAGCACCTACGAGTGCAAAAATCACAGGAAAATGACGGTGCACAAACAACCGTTCTGCAACTATCTAATGGTGAGCGTGTGAATGAAATTGCGCGCATTTTAGGTGGTGCAACGATTACCGATAGTACTCGAACTGCGGCGGCGGAAATGATTAATCTTAGTTGTTAATTGTATGGTGTAAAATTTAGCACATAAATAATCTATTACGGGGAAAGCAATGTACCAAGGTGAATGCTTATGCGGTCAAATACAGTTTGAAATTACGGGCGTAATTCAAGACATTGTTTATTGTCATTGTTCTCAATGTCGCAAAGCACAAGGCAGTGCATTTGCCACAAATGGTAATGTGGATAGTGCAGATTTTCGCTTTATCAAAGGTGAAAAATTATTAACAAAATACAAAAACAACGAAAAAGGCGATAAGTATTTTTGTAGCACTTGTGGTTCACCTATTATGGCTAAATTTCACGCAAAACCAGATACAATAAGAATACGACTCGGCATTATTAATAATGATATCACTGAAAGACCTGAGGCACATATATTTGCAACATCAAAGGCGAATTGGGAAAAAATAGGTGATGATTTGCCTCAATATGAGCAACGGAATTAGGTGTATATCATTAAGCGTTCATTTTTAACTATCTAGTCTCCAACAACAATACACCTATTTTTGTAAAGAACTACAATGCCACAAATCATTTACAAAAGGAAAACCTATTTTTTGGCAATCCGTGTGGATATTGTGTGGGACTGAACAGGGTGAAAGACCCCGTTCGAGGTCTTTGCTGAGATGACTGGTGAAGACTGTTTTTTGAATGGTAGTGTTGCACTTATGGGTTGAATTCGCCATTTTAGATAATAATTTCAAAATTTATGTTGACTATCATTACTTTATTAAAGTATAATTCCATTCTTTATCGCTCTTTGGAAATAAGAGGCGTTAATTTTTTTATAGTAAAATATTTTGGAGAGTGTATTTATGTCAACGGTTAATCAATTAGTGCGTAACCCGCGTAAAAAGAAAGTAACAAAAAGTGGTGTTCCTGCGTTAGACAGTTGTCCACAAAAACGCGGTGTATGTACTCGTGTTTACACAACAACCCCTAAAAAACCTAATTCAGCATTGCGTAAAGTTGCGCGTGTTAGGTTAACCAACGCCGCCGAAGTGACAACTTATATTGGCGGTGAAGGACACAATTTGCAAGAGCACTCGGTGATTTTGATTCGTGGTGGTCGTGTTAAAGACTTGCCAGGTGTTCGCTACCATACTGTTCGTGGTGCATTAGATACGGTTGGTGTTGATGGCAGAATGCAAGGTCGTTCAAAGTATGGCACTAAAAAACCAAAGAAATAAACTTATTTAAAACAAGAGAAATAGAACTATGAGAAGAAGATCCGCACCTAAAAGAGAAATCCTACCAGACCCGAAGTTTGGTGATTTAGTATTGGCTAAGTTTGTTAACATCTTAATGTTAGATGGTAAGAAATCTGTAGCTGAGAAGATCGTTTATGATGCTTTAGACACAATTGAGTCTAAAGGCAATGCCGAGCCAATTGAGACCTTTAAGCGGGCTTTAGATAATATTGGGCCAGCAGTTGAGATTAAATCTCGTCGTGTTGGTGGTTCAACTTACCAAGTACCTGTTGAAGTAAGATCTGAGCGTAAAATTGCCTTGGCAATGCGTTGGATTATTGAAGCATCACGCAAACGCGGTGAAAAAGGTATGAAACTCAGGTTGGCAGGCGAAGTATTAGACGCGGTACAAAACCGTGGCACTGCATTTAAAAAGAAAGAAGACACACATAGAATGGCAGAGGCAAACAAGGCGTTTGCACACTTCCGCTGGTAAATTTTAAGGATTTAAGAAAATGGCAAGAAATCACCCACTAAGTCGCTATCGTAATGTTGGCGTTATGGCACACATTGATGCAGGTAAAACTACTACTACTGAACGTGTACTTTTGTATACAGGTCGTACGCACAAGATTGGTGAAGTCCATGATGGCGGTGCAACCATGGACTGGATGGAGCAAGAGCAAGAGCGTGGTATTACCATTACTTCTGCTGCAACTACCTGTATGTGGAAAGGAATGGACGAGCAATTTCCAGAGCATCGTATTAATATTATTGACACCCCGGGACATGTTGACTTCACTATTGAAGTTGAGCGGTCTCTTAAAGTATTAGACGGTGCTTTGGCTTTATTTTGTGCAGTTGGTGGTGTAGAGCCTCAGTCTGAGACTGTTTGGCGTCAAGCCAATAAATACAATGTACCAAGAATTGGTTTTGTGAACAAGATGGACAGGGCAGGTGCTGATTTCTTGCGTGTTTGTGAGCAAATTAAAACTCGTCTAGGTGCAAATCCAGTGCCAATGCAAATTGCCATCGGTGCTGAGGAAGACTTTAAGGGTGTGGTTGATTTAATCACCATGAAAGCCATTTATTGGAATGAAGCAGACCAAGGTGCTACTTACGAAACTAAAGATATTCCGGCAGAGTTGCAAGACTTGGCGGATGAGAAGCGTGAATTTATGATAGAGTCTGCGGCAGAAGCCAATGACGAGTTAATGGAAAAATACTTAGAAGAAGGCGAATTATCAGCAGATGAAATCAAACAAGGTATTCGCTTGCAAACGATTGACAACCAAATCATTCCAATGTTTTGTGGTTCAGCCTTTAAAAATAAAGGTGTGCAGGCGGCGTTAGATGCAATAATTATGTATATGCCATCACCACTTGATGTTGATGCAATTGAAGGTGTTTTAGATGATAAAGACGAAACTAGAGCAGCAAGAAAGGCTGATGATGATGAGCCGTTTGCAGCACTTGCCTTTAAGATTGCAACCGACCCATTTGTAGGAAACCTGACTTTCTTCCGTGTATATTCTGGCGTGTTAAAAGCTGGTGATTTTATCTATAACTCATCCAAGGGTAAAAAAGAGCGTATTGGTCGTATGGTGCAAATGCACTCAAACGAACGCGATGAAATTAAAGAAGTGCGTGCTGGTGATATTGCGGCAGCGATTGGACTGAAAGATGTTACGACAGGTGATACCTTGTGCGATATGAAAGAGAAAATCGTATTAGAAAGAATGGAATTCCCTGAGCCAGTTATTGCTTTAGCAGTTGAACCTAAAACCAAAGTTGACCAAGAAAAAATGGGCATTGCTTTAGGTAAGCTTGCTGCTGAAGACCCGTCATTCCGTGTATCTAGTGATGAAGAGTCAGGTCAAACTATTATTGCAGGTATGGGTGAGTTGCACTTAGATATTATTGTTGACCGTATGCGTCGTGAGTTTGATGTTGAATGTAATGTTGGTGCTCCTCAAGTTGCTTATCGTGAAGCCATTACAACCTTAGTTGAACATCAACATAAATTTGCTAAGCAATCAGGTGGTCGTGGTCAGTATGGACATGTTCACTTGCGTATTGAGCCTCAAGAACCAGGTGCAGGTTATGAGTTTATTGATGAAGTTAAAGGTGGTGTAATTCCGAAGGAATACATCCCTGCAGTAAACAAAGGTATTCAAGAGCAAATGGAGAACGGTGTATTAGCAGGTTTCCCATTAGTAGATATGAAAGTTACCGTTTATGATGGTTCTTACCATGATGTTGATTCGAATGAAATGGCATTTAAGATTGCCGCTTCCAAGTGTTTAGCAGAAGGTGTTAGAATGGCTAACCCACAACTACTTGAGCCGATGATGGCAGTAGAAATTGTTACCCCTGAAGAATATATGGGTGATGTAATGGGTGACCTTAACCGTCGTCGTGGTTTAGTAGGCGCCATGGAAGACTTACCAAATGGCAAACAACTCAAAGCAGATGTTCCATTGGCTGAAATGTTTGGTTATGCAAATGATCTTCGTTCTGCGACCCAAGGTCGTGCAAGCTATTCAATGGAATTCTCAAAGTACACAGCAGCACCAAAAAATGTTGCCGATGATGTCATTGCAAAATTAAATAAATAACACAAAGTAGTCAGGAGTAATAAAATGTCAAAAGAAAAATTCGAAAGAACCAAACCCCATGTCAATGTGGGTACCATCGGTCATGTTGACCACGGTAAAACTACCTTAACAGCAGCCATTACCAAAGTCATGGCAGAAATTAACGGCGGTGAATTTAATGACTACGCAGATATTGATAACGCTCCTGAAGAAAGAGAACGCGGTATTACCATCTCCACAGCTCATGTAGAATATGAAAGTGAAAACCGTCATTATGCTCATGTTGACTGCCCAGGACACGCCGACTATGTCAAAAATATGATTACAGGTGCTGCCCAAATGGACGGTGCTATCATCGTTATTGCTGCCACAGACGGTCCAATGGCACAAACCCGTGAACACATTCTTTTATCCAAGCAAGTAGGCGTTCCTTATATTCTTGTTTATATGAACAAAGCCGATATGGTTGACGACGAAGAATTAGTAGAACTGGTAGAAATGGAAATCCGTGAGTTACTCACAGAATACGACTTCCCAGGTGATGACACGCCAGTTATCTTTGGCTCAGCACTAAAAGCCCTAGAAGGCGACACCTCGGACATTGGTGTTCCCTCTATCGTTAAATTGGTTGATGCACTAGATACTTACATTCCAACCCCTAAACGCGACACAGACAAAACTTTCATTATGCCGATTGAAGATGTTTTCTCAATCTCAGGTCGTGGCACCGTAGTAACGGGTCGAATTGAAGCAGGTATTGTCAATGTTGGCGATGAACTAGAAATTGTGGGTATCAAAGACACACAAACAACCACCTGCACAGGGGTTGAAATGTTCCGTAAATTATTAGACTCAGGAGAAGCAGGCGACAATGTCGGTGTTCTTCTTCGAGGCACCAAACGAGAAGAAGTAGAACGCGGTCAAGTATTAGCCAAGCCGGGTTCAATCAAGCCACACTCAAAGTTTGAAGCAGAAGTTTATATTCTAAGCAAAAACGAAGGTGGACGACACACGCCATTCTTCAATAACTACCGTCCACAGTTCTATTTTAGAACCACAGATGTTACGGGTGCTTGTCAATTGCCCAAAGATGTGGAAATGGTCATGCCAGGTGATAATGTGAAGATGGAGGTAGAATTACTATCGCCAATCGCCATGGAAGAGGGTTTAAGATTTGCAATTAGAGAGGGTGGACGCACGGTTGGTGCGGGTGTTGTGGCTAAAGTGACAGATTAAAAAAAATTAGTTAATTAAGAGGCGAATGTTATTGTATAATGCTCGCTTTTTCGTTGAAAGACATAAGTCGATTTTAAAATAGGATTAAGACAAAAATGAGCAATCAAAATATTAGAATTAAGTTAAAGGCATTTGACCATCGTTTAATCGATAAGTCTGCCATTGAGATTGTTGCCACAGCAAAAAGCACAGGTGCTAGTGTTAGAGGTCCCATTCCTTTGCCAACAAAGAAAGAGCGTTGGACTGTATTGACTTCTCCGCATGTTAACAAGAAAGCGAGAGACCAATACGAATTAAGAACATATGTTAGATTAATGGATGTTATTAGCCCAACGGACAAAACTGTTGATGCATTAATGAAGTTAGATTTAGCAGCAGGTGTTGATGTAGCAATTAAGCTTAATTAACAAACGAATAAGCAATAGGAAAAATTATCATGGCAATTGGTTTAGTAGGACAAAAATTAGGAATGACGCGTATTTTGGCTGACGACGGTTCAGCAACGGCAGTCAGCGTTATTAAAGTTGAGCCTAATCGTGTTGTTCAAACAAGAACAGTAGAAGTAGATGGTTATAGTGCTGTGCAAGTTACTACGGGTGCTAAAGTTAACAAAAAAGGCGAAGCAAAATTGCGTCGTGTTTCTTCAGCAACTAAGGGTCATTATGCTAAGGCTGAACAAGACATCGGTTTGGGTCTTTGGGAATTTAGAGCAGACGCTGATGAGATTGCCGGTGCAAGCAGTTTTGACTTATCCATTTTTGGTGAAGGTCAATTTGTTGATGTTACTGGACAGTCTAAAGGTAAAGGTTTTCAGGGTGGTGTGAAACGACATAATTTTTCAATGCAAGATGCCACACACGGTAACTCAATTTCTCACAGAGCAATTGGTTCTACTGGACAGTGTCAAGATCCTGGTCGTGTCTTTAAAGGTAAGAAAATGGCAGGTCAAATGGGTAATGCACAAGTAACTCAAGAATGTTTAGAAGTCATCCGTGTTGACAGCGAAAGAAATTTGATTTTAGTTAAAGGTGCAATTCCTGGTGCACCCAAAGGTTTTGTTAAAGTTAACTTGTCTGCTAAAAAAGACAAGGTAAACCAAACTATTAGCAAGCAATTGCAAGAACAAAAAAATGCACAATTGGCTGAGCAAGAAGCAGCTAAGGTAGCACAAGAAGCCGAGAAGGCAGCAGCACCAGAAACTGCAACAGAAGAATAAGGTTTTTAAGATGAAATTACAAGTATTAAATATTAGTACCAATGAATCCACTGCTACTGAAGTTGCGGATAAGATATTTGCAAAAGACTATAACCAGTCGTTGGTGCATCAAGTAACAACGGCTTATATGGCAACAGGTCGTCAAGGCTCCAAAGCACAGAAAAATCGTGCAGCAGTGAGCGGTGGCGGTAAGAAGCCTTGGGCGCAAAAGGGGACAGGTCGTGCGCGAGCAGGCACTTCCCGTGGTCCTATTTGGCGTTCAGGTGGTGTTACCTTTGCTGCACAACCCAAGAGTTTTGCACAGAAAGTGAATAAAAAAATGTATAAAGGTGCAATTTCTGTTATCTTTTCTGAGTTAGCACGCACCGAGCGTTTAAAAGTAGTGAAAGAATTTGGTATTACCGAAGCAAAAACAAAAAGTGTTACTGCATTATTGAAAGCATTGAATGTTAAAGATGCTTTATTAATGACAGAGGCGTTAGATGAAAATTTATACCTTTCTTCGCGTAATTTATACCATGTTGGCGTTTGTGATACCCAAAGTATTGACCCAGTCAGTTTGATTGGTTATAAAAATGTGGTTATCACAGAAGCGGCGTTGAAAAAAATTGAGGCACAATTATGAACCAAGAAAAAGTATTAAAAACCTTGTTGGCACCAATTGTTTCTGAAAAGACATCAATATTGTCAACCTATAATCAATATGCATTTAAAGTGCGTATTGACAGTAATAAGAAAGAGATTAAAGCAGCAGTTGAGACATTATTCAGTGTTACGGTAGAAAATGTCACTACTTCTATTGTTAAAGGCAAAACAAAAATTTATAAAGGCAAGAAGGGTCGTCGTATTAATTGGAAGAAGGCAATGGTAAAAGTGTCTGAAGGTCAAATGATTGATGTAAGCGCTTCTTAAGAGAGAGATTATGGCACAAGTAATTAAAAGAAAACCAACTTCACCTGGCAGACGATTTGTTGTTAATGTGGTTGATAAAGACTTACATAAAGGTGCACCTTATGCGCCTTTAACGGAAAGTAAAAACAGAATTAGCGGTCGTAATAATCGCGGAAAGATTACAGTTCGGCACAAAGGTGGTGGTCACAAACGACGCTATCGTGCTATTGATTTTAAACGCAATAAAGACGACATTGTTGCAAAAGTTGAGCGTTTAGAATACGATCCAAATCGCAGTGCTAACATTGCTTTGGTTTTATATGCAGATGGTGAGCGACAGTATATTATTGCACCGAATGGTTTGAATGCAGGTGATGAAGTAGTTTCAGGTAATAGCGTTGCTATTCAAGTTGGTAATGTAATGCCCTGTGCAAACATTCCATTAGGTAGTGTTATTCACTGTATTGAGTTGAAGCCAGGTAAAGGGGCACAAATGGCTCGCAGTGCAGGGACTTCAGCACAGTTAATTGCAAAAGAAGGCACTTATGTTACTTTAAGATTGCGTTCTGGTGAAGTGCGTAAAGTATTGGCAGACTGTCGTGCAACTATTGGCGAAGTTTCTAAGAAAGAACACAGTTTGAGAAAATTAGGTAAAGCGGGTGCTACTCGTTGGAGAGGTGTTAGGCCTACCGTTCGTGGTGTGGTGATGAACCCAGTTGATCACCCACATGGAGGTGGTGAAGGTAAAACCAGTGGTGGTCGTCATCCAGTGTCACCTTGGGGTACACCAACTAAGGGTTATAAAACGCGTAGTAATAAACGCACCGATAAACTTATCGTGCGTCGTAGGAATAAATAGGAATAATTATGGCTAGATCATTAAGAAAGGGTCCATTTGTTGATGAGCATTTAATCAAGAAAGTGTTGACTGCTCAGGAAAATAAAATAAGAAAACCAATTAAAACTTGGTCTAGGCGTTCGGTAATTGTGCCTGAGATGATTGGTTTAACCATTGCAATACATAATGGCAGGGCACATGTGCCAGTGTCTATTAATGAGCAAATGGTGGGACATAAATTGGGTGAATTTGCAACCACCAGAACCTTCCATGGACATACTGGCGACCGCAAGGCGTAAATTAAAGGATTGAAAAATGAAAGAAGTTAAAGCAAGTCATAAATATGCAAAGACCTCGGCTTTTAAAGCCCGATTGGTAGCGGATCAAATCCGTTCTAAGTCAGTTGAAGAGGCACTTAATATTTTATCGTTTAGCAATAAAAAAGCATCAGTACTGGTTAAGAAAGTGTTGAACTCAGCGATTTCAAATGCTGAAAACAATGATGGACTGGACATTGATGAATTAAAAGTGAGCAGCGTTTATATTGACGAAGGCTCCACAATGAAAAGAATTCGCCCTAGAGCAAAAGGCAGGGCAAATCGTATTTTAAAAAGAACAAGCCACATTACAGTTGGCGTAAGCGCGGGATAAGGTATAAATTATGGGTCAAAAAGTAAATCCAAAAGGCATTAGATTAGGCATCGTCAAAGATTGGGATTCTAAGTGGTATGCGAATTCTCAAGATTATTCTAAGTACTTGTTATCTGATATTGAAGTGAGAGATTTCTTATTTGAAAAACTCAAAGATGCGTCGGTGAGTCGTATTCAAATTGAACGCTTAGCGAATAATGCCAAAGTGGTTATTCATACGGCTCGCCCAGGTATCGTCATTGGTAAGAAAGGTGCCGACATTGAAGAATTAAAGAATACGGTTGCTAAAATGATGGGTATTCCGGTGCATATTAGCATTGAAGAAATTAAAAAACCAGAATTGGATGCGCGTTTAGTGGCAGAAAATATTGCACAACAGTTAGAAAAACGAGTGATGTATCGTCGTGCGGTTAAACGAGTATTGGGTAATGCCACTCGCTTAGGTGCACAAGGTATCAAAGTTATGGTCAGCGGTCGTTTGAATGGTGCAGAAATTGCGCGTTCTGAATGGTATCGTGAAGGTCGTGTGCCATTGCACACATTTAGAGCCGATGTTGATTATGCGCATTATGGTGCAAACACACAGTATGGTGTGATTGGTATTAAGGTTTGGATCTTTAAAGGTGAAATCTTAGACCATAAGAAAGGCACATTAGATGAGGTTGCTCGTCGTGGTGCTACTAATCAAATTGGCAAGAAATAAAGGATTGAGAAATGTTACAACCTAAACGCACAAAATTTAGAAAAATGATGAAAGGCCGTAACCGCGGTCTCGCAACTGGTCATAAGGTCAGTTTCGGTGAAATTGGCTTGCAAGCTGTTGGTAGATGTCGTATGACTGCAAGACAAATCGAATCTGCACGAAGAGCAATGACTCGTCATGTTAAACGCCAAGGTAAAATTTGGATTCGTGTTTTTCCAGATAAGCCCATTACTAAAAAACCGTTAGAAGTTCGAATGGGTAAAGGTAAAGGTAGTGTTGAATATTGGGTTGCACAGATTAAGCCAGGTCAAATGTTGTTTGAAATGCAAGGGGTTGATGAAACGGTTGCAATTGAAGCATTTGCACTTGCATCAGCAAAATTACCAGTAAAGACGAAAGTAATTAAAAGGATGGCAATGTAATGAACGCAAAAGAATTAAGAAGTCAAGATGTTTCTGCACTTAACGAAACTTTGATGGGGCTTTTGAAAGAACACTTTGAAATGCGTATGCAACATAAAAGTGCGCAATTAGACGACACTTCTAAGTTAAAGAACATTAAGAAGTCAATTGCACGAGTTAAAACTATTATTGAAGAGAAAACAGTATGAGTGAGAAAAAAGTAGAACGCGTATTAACAGGCAAAGTTGTTAGTAATGGTCGTGATAAAACAATTGCGGTCGAAATTGAGCGTAAAGTTCGTCACCCAATTTATAAAAAATACATCAAACGCAGCACCAAGGTGCATGCCCATGATGCAAATAATGAATGCGGTTTAGGTGATACAGTGAGAGTTGTTGAATCCAAGCCATTTTCTAAAACTAAATGTTGGGCGTTGTTAGAAGTCCTTGAAAAATCAGTTGCGATTGATTAATTATTAGCCTATTAACAAAGAGAATAAGATATGATTCAAATGCAAACAAAATTACATATTGCCGACAACAGTGGTGGGGTCAAAGCAATGTGTATTAAAGTATTAGGTGGCTCCAAGCGTCGCTATGCGAATATTGGTGATGTGGTGAAAGTCAGTATTAAAGAAGCTGCACCGCGTGCCAAAGTGAAAAAAGGGGATGTGTATGATGCCGTTGTTGTTCGCACAGCACAAGGTGTTCGTCGTGCTGATGGTTCACGCATTCGTTTTGATAACAATGCAGTGGTATTATTAAACACAAAACTTGAGCCAGTTGGTACTCGTATCTTCGGTCCAGTAACGCGTGAATTGCGTAATGCGAAGTTCATGAAAATTGTGTCATTAGCACCAGAGGTACTATAATGCAAAAAATTAAATTAAATGATGAAGTGATTGTTATTGCAGGTAAAGACAAAGGTTCAATGGGTACAGTAACAAAAGTAACCACAACCAAAGTGATGGTTGAAGGTTTAAACATTGCTAAAAAGCATGTTAAACCCAATCCAAATGCAGGGGTTACTGGCGGTATTGTTGATACAGAAATGCCAATGGCAATTTCAAATGTTGCACTTTACAATGCAAAGACTGAGAAAGCTGACAGAGTAGGTATTCGCACCAACAAAGACGGTAACAAAGAGAGATTTTTTAAATCAAACGGCGAAGCAATCGTTTGAGACAGTTAAAGGATAAAGGAAAATACAGTGTCTAGATTACAACAACAATATAAAAATGAAATTCTACCCGCTCTACAAAAAGAGTTGGGTCAGAAAAATCCAATGGCAATCCCTAGGATTGAGAAAATTACCATTAATATGGGATTGGGTAGTGCCTTAGGTGATAAGAAAATTTTGCAGAGTGCATTAGAAGAAATGAGTTTAATTGCAGGTCAAAAACCAATGACTTGTATTGCACGCAAATCAGTTGCAAGTTTTAAGTTAAGAGAAGGTAATGCCATTGGTTGCAAAGTAACCTTACGCAAAGAAAAGATGTATGAATTTTTGGATCGCTTAGTGAGTATTGCGATTCCACGAATTCGTGATTTTCGTGGCTTGAATGAGAAATCATTTGATGGTCGTGGTAATTACAATATGGGTTTAACAGAGCAAATCGTATTCCCAGAAATTGATTTCGAAAAAGTAACAAGAACGCGCGGTATGGATATTGCTATCACGACCAGTGCACAAAATAATGAAGACGCTAAGAAACTATTGGCAATGTTTAATTTCCCATTTAAGGATAAAGATAATGGCTAAAAAGTCTATGATAAATAGAGACATCAAACGCACTAAGTTGGTTGCAAAATACCAAACTAAGCGTCTGGCACTCAAAAAAATAATTAAAAGTGTGCATTCTTCTGATGAAGAACGCTTTCAGGCAACAATTAAGTTACAGGCATTACCGCGTGACGCTTCACCGACAAGACAACGCAGCCGTTGTGGTTTGACGGGTCGTCCACATGGTTTTTACCGTAAATTCGGTCTCTCTAGGATTAAACTAAGAGAGCGCACCATGAACGGCGAAGTTCCTGGTTTATCTAAAGCAAGTTGGTAGGAGAATAGATTATGAGTATGTCTGATCCAGTCGCTGATATGTTAACCCGCATTCGTAATGCACAAATGGTTGAAAAGCCAGAAGTTAACATTCCAGCATCAAGTTTAAAGTCTGCTATCGCCAGTGTGATGCAGCAAGAAGGTTATATTGAATCATTTAGTGTTACTGGTGAAAAAGCCGCTAAAACTTTGAGCGTTAAGCTTAAGTATTATGACAACAAGCCAGTCATTGATTCATTACAAAGAATTTCAAAGCCAAGTTTACGCGTTTATGTAAAGAGTACTGAAATGCCAAGCGTTATGAATGGCTTAGGTATCGTTATTGTTTCAACGCCTAAAGGTGTGATGACTGGACAAAATGCAGCAGCCCAAAATGTGGGTGGTGAAGTTTTGTGCAGCGTTTCTTAAAGGAGTTATAAGATGTCTAGAGTCGCAAAAGAAGCAATTGAAATCCCAACAGGTATTGAAGTATCCTTAAACGGTTCTTCAATGACAGTTAAGGGTAAATTAGGTCAAATGCAAATGAAGGTGCATCCAGCAGTAACGATTAGCAACACAGAAAATGTGTTAACATTTGATATTGCCAAACTTGATAAAAAAAATCAAAAGAAAGCGTGGGCACAAGCAGGCACTGCAAGAGCGAATACCGCTAATTTGATTAAAGGTGTTTCAGAAGGTTGGGTAAAAACATTAACACTGATTGGTGTTGGTTATCGGGCAAAAGCAACGGGTAAAGCATTGGATTTAACTTTGGGTTTTTCACATCCTGTGAAGTATGAATTGCCAGAAGGCATTACTGCTGAAACACCTTCTCAAACTGAGATTGTTGTTAAAGGTATGGACAAGCAAAAAGTAGGTCAAGTGGCTGCAGAAATTCGTGCTTATCGTCCGCCAGAGCCTTATAAAGGTAAAGGTGTGCGCTATACCGATGAGTATGTGGTTCGCAAAGAAGCGAAAAAGAAATAGAGCGAAATAATTAATTAAAGGTATTGTATGAAACTTTCTAAAAAACAAGCTCGTTTAAGAAGAGCAACTAAGTTTAGAGCAAAGCATGCTGAAAAAGGCGTTGAGCGTTTATGCGTTTATAAGTCTTCTCAGCATATTTATGTTCAACTGATCAGTGCTTGTGGCACGAAGACTTTAGCTTCTGCTTCTAGCATAAAAGAAAAGAATGGCGGTAATGTCGCAGCAGCAACAAAAATTGGTGCTGAGATTGCCAAAGCGGCAAAAGTAGCAAAAGTAACCAAAGTGGCATTTGACCGCTCTGGTTTTAAATATCATGGTCGTGTTAAAGCATTGGCAGAAGCGGCTAGAGATGGCGGTTTGGACTTTTAAAAAAATATAAAAAAGGCATAAAGAATGGCAGATTTTAGAAAAAATAACAAAGAAGACGGCGACGACTATATTGAAAAGTTGGTTAATATCCGTCGTGTTGTAAAAGTAGTTAAAGGGGGTCGTATCTTCGGCTTCTCAGCATTGGTTGTTGTGGGTGATGGTAATGGTAAAGTAGGTTACGGCACGGGTAAAGCGCGTGAAGTGCCTATGGCTATCCAAAAAGCAATGGACAAAGCGAAGAAGGTAATGAAAAGCGTCCCACTTAAAGATGGCACACTTTATTATCCGATTACCTCTAATGTAGGTGCGGCTAAAGTTTATATGCAACCTGCATCAGAAGGTACGGGTGTTATTGCTGGTGGACCAATGCGTAGTGTATTAGAAGCAGTAGGTGTGCATAATATCTTAGCCAAATGTAATGGCACTCGTAACCCTATTAGTGTTGTTCGTGCAACAATTGAAGGTTTAACTTCAATGTCATCTCCACAGTCGGTAGCGGCTAAACGAGGTAAGAGCGTTGAAGAAATTAGAGGAGAAATCTAATGACTGAAGAGAAAAAAGCAGCAACCAAGAACACAGTCAGTGTTACTTTAGTTAAGAGTTTTCATGGTCGTTTGCCAACCCATCGTGCAACAATAAAAGGTCTTGGGCTTAAGCGTATTAATCATACAGTAGAATTGGTTGATACACCTGAAGTTAGAGGGATGATTAACAAGGTATCTTACCTATTAAAGGTAGAAGGTTAAAATTATGAATGTTATGCAATTAAATACATTATCACCTGCTGAAGGTGAAAAGAAATCTAGAAAACGCGTTGGTCGTGGTATCGGTAGTGGTTTTGGTAAAACTTGTGGTCGTGGTCACAAGGGTCAAAAATCTCGTTCAGGTGGCTTTAGCAAGATTGGTTTTGAAGGGGGTCAGATGCCATTACAACGCCGTCTTCCTAAAGTCGGTTTTTCTTCGCGTGTTTCAATTATTACTTCCCAAGTTACTTTATCTGAGTTGAATAAATTAGAAGAAACAGAAATTACCGTTGAAGTGCTAAAGCAACACAACTTAGTGACTAAAAATATTAAGCGGGTTAAAGTAATGCTTTCTGGTGAAATTACTAGAGCAATAACATTAACAGGTATTAAAGCAACGAAAGGCGCAAAAGCAGCAATTGAAGCTGCTAAGGGTTCAGTAAAAGAATAATTTATTATGAGCCAGCCTGGAATTTCTCAAGATTTATCAAAACGCATCTTCTTTTTATTGGGTGCGTTAATTGTTTTTAGACTGGGTACGCATATTACCATTCCTTTTATTTCATCAACCGCATTAGCGTCTTTGGTGCAAGATCAGCAAGGCACGATTTTGGATATGTTTAATATGTTTTCTGGTGGTGCGCTAGAAAGGTTGTCTATTTTCACACTGGGCATTATGCCGTATATTTCGGCATCGATTATTGTTCAGTTAATGACCTCAGTAGTGCCAAAATTAGAACAGCTTAAAAAAGAAGGTGAGTCTGGAAAACGCAAAATTACACAATATACGCGTTTAGGTACAGTGATATTGGCAGTGTTTCAGTCGTATGGTATTTCGATTGCTCTACAATCACAAAGTGCAGGTGGTGTAGATTTAGTTACTAATGGTGGCTTTACATTTAGTTTAGTCACTGTGGTTACTTTAACCACAGGCACCTTGTTTTTGATGTGGCTAGGTGAACAGATTACAGAAAAAGGTATCGGTAACGGTATCTCAATGATTATTTTTGCAGGTATTGTGTCAGGCTTGCCTTCGGCAGTAGGCTCAACTTTATCGTTGGTTTCTACTGGTGAGTTGGCAGTTATTTTGGTTGTCATTTTATTGGCAATGACTTTGTTGGTAACAGCATTTGTGGTATTTATGGAACGAGGGCAACGCCGTATTACGGTGAATTATGCCAAACGCCAGCAAGGTCGTAATATGGTCGGTGGCCAGAGTTCATATTTGCCATTGAAGATTAATATGGCGGGTGTCATTCCACCGATTTTTGCCTCTTCGATTATTTTGTTTCCAGCGACTTTAGGGGGTTGGTTTTCACAATCGGAAGGCATGGGTTGGTTGGCTGATTTGACTGCGAGTATTTCCCCAGGCCAACCACTGTATGTTATGTTTTATGGTTTGGCGATTGTATTTTTTACCTTTTTCTACACAGCGTTAACTTTTGACTCAAAAGAAATGGCGGATAATTTGCGTAAATCAGGTGGTTTTATCCCAGGTATTCGCCCAGGTCAACATTCAGCGGATTATATTGACGCAGTAACATCGCGTTTAACAGCATCAGGTGCGGTTTATATTACCGCAGTTTGTTTGTTGCCAGAGTTTTTGATTTTATATTGGAATGTGCCATTCTATTTTGGGGGCACCAGTTTGTTAATTATCGTGGTTGTGGTAATGGATTTCATTCAACAAGCACAATCGCATTTAATGTCTAATCAGTATGAGTCATTAATGAAAAAATCAGGTTTACAATGAATGATTTGAGTCATTTAGGTGTTATGCCAATTTTTTTTGCATTTTTTGGCGTGGTTCTTGCAAATATTTTAGTTGAATATTTTTTTGGTGAGTTGAGTTTTCTGTCAAATGGAAGTGTAATAAATTGGATATTAATGCTTGGTTTTGTTATTTTTGTGTTATTTTCTCACTGGATTTATGGGGATTTGAGTACTCTTCAAACTGATAAATTATTATTTGAATCTTTTGCATTAACAATAGCCTTTCTGAAAGTAAGAAAATTTTCATATGAAAAATTTATTAGTAGAAGAAGAGAGATATAAGATTATGACTAAAATATACCCTCAATACCCTCAATATG
>FPHY01000117.1_pt1 | contig 23342 bp, 23 predicted proteins | sample 1057291 | NCBI WGS metagenome assembly FPHY01 (sample SAMEA4473301, study PRJEB15554) | hydrothermal vent metagenome | biome: marine basaltic hydrothermal vent biome; feature: marine hydrothermal vent; material: water | place: Pacific Ocean | collected 2011-06-14/2011-07-23 | depth 1705 m | reverse complement strand
GCATAAATAGGGATGATTAGCAAAATGACAGATTTTATTAATTTTAGAATTTTTTAAATCCACTTCTAGCAGGGCTAAGGGTGTTTTTAAAAAGTTTTCAAATTGATGAAAGATGGTGTTTTGATGATTATTCATATTTATGCAAAGGTCTCCTTTGGTTAAAATAGTTTTTCGCATCGTTGACATCCAGTTGAATCTGTTGTTTTAATGTTTCAAAATCATCAAAGTTTGCTTCGTTTCTAATCTTGTGTTTAAAAGTGGTGGTTGCTTTAAGCCCGTAAACAACACGATTAAAATCAAATAAGAATACTTCTAATAAAGTTTTTTTGCCACCGATTATTGGACGATTGCCGATATTGCATACGCCTTGATGAGTTTTGCCTTCAATCTCAACGGTAACGGCAAAAATACCGTGAATGGGGCTGATTTTACGTTTAATCGGCAGGTTGATGGTGGGAAAGCCAATTTTTCTACCGTTTTTAAGTCCGTGAATAATTTGACCAGTGATAGCAAATTCACGACCTAACATTTGTGCTGCTGGGTGCAGTTCGCCCTGTTTTAAGTAAGTGCGGATGTTTGAGCTGCTAACACGGTGATTATTTTCACACAAAATACTGGGTATTTTTTCCACGCTGAAGTGGTGGGTTTTGGCGAGGTTTTGTAGTAACGCAAAATCCCCTGCTCTGTCTTTGCCAAAACGGAAATCATCGCCGATTAGGCAGTGTTTTATGTTTAATTGCTCCACGAGAATTTTTTGCACAAAATCGGGTGCTTTTAATTGTGCAAACTCTTTGTTGAAGTGGATGATGAGGTGGGTGTCTAAGCCTAATGCAGATAATAAATGGTGTTTTTCTTTAAAGCTGCTCAGTGATGCTTGTGGGCGATTAAAAAAACTTTGTGGGGTGGGCATAAAAGAGATTAAAACCGATGGCACTCCCATTTCTTTTGACTTTTCAATCAGGCGAGCGATGATTTTTTGATGCCCTATATGCACGCCGTCAAAGTTGCCGATAGTAACAACAGCGCCTTGTTGTTGTTTTAAATTGTGCAGTCCACGGATTAAATTCATACGGCTATTTTAATCTAATTGGGCGAGGATTTTCTTGACAGGTGCGGGCAAGCCGACTTTTAATTTGGTCATAGAGTGGAAACCCTTTGCTGTTGCACACGCAACCACAATAGGGTTAATGATTAAGTGATAATGGGTAAAACTGTGCTTGACGGTGGGTAATTGATTGGCTATTGTTGCATTTTTATCAAACTTTTTGATGGTTTGGGCGATGATTTTTGCATCGTTTTCGCATTCTACAAGGCTCCATAATCCACCCCAAATACCTGTTTGTGGTCGTTTTTCTAAATAAACTTCCCCTGTTTTATTGCGATAAATCAGCATGCTTAGCGTGCGGGTTGGTTTGATTTTCTTGGGTTTGGGGTTGGGGTATTGGCTTTGTGTGCCGTGCTGTTTGGCTTGGCAATGTGTTGTCAGTGGGCAGTGGTTGCAATCGGGTTGGCTGCGTGTGCATAAAGTAGCACCTAAATCCATAATCGCCTGTGTGTAGTCGGCGTTGCGGGTATTGGGAGTGTGTTGGCGTGCCAAACGCCACAACGCTTTTAGCGTTTCATTTTGTCCATAATGCCCTTGAACTTGGTGATAGCGAGCCAAAACCCGTTTAACATTACCATCCAAAATAGCGTGATTTTGCCCAAAACTGATGGATAAAATTGCCCCTGCGGTTGATTCGCCAATGCCAGGTAGTGCAATCATAGCATTGATTTCTGTTGGGAATTTGCCCCGATATTGGTTGACAATAATCTGGGCACATTTATGTAAATTTCTGGCTCTGGCATAATAACCTAAGCCCGCCCATTGTGCCAAAATGGCGTCTTCATCGGCGTTGGCAAGTGCGGTTAAATTGGGGAATTGTTGAATAAAATTATTGAAGTAGCCGATGACGGTCGCCACCTGAGTTTGTTGTAACATAATCTCGCTCAGCCATACATGATAAGGGTTAATCGGATTGTTTTCTGACGCTTGCCACGGTAAAGAATGGCGACCGAATTGGTCAAACCACTGCAATAGTGGCTGAGAGATGAGATGCACTACTTTAACCCAAGCGGGTCGTGTGGATCAACGCCGTCCATAAACGGTTTGCCCACTTCTTTATGCGTTACTTGATAAACGCAACCAATCCAATTATTGATAATAGCAATGGCGGCATCGTGCCAAGTATTGCCCAAAGTTTGGTTAATTAAAGCCTCAGGAAAATCGCTGATTTTAAATTCACCTGCCAATAATTTGATTTTAAACTCATTCAAAATGGCTTTATTTTGCTCGCTTAAATAATGCTCAGGGAAAGGCGGGTAATCAACGCGCGTTTTTTCCAAATAGGCAATGACTTCTCGTTTATACTCCTTTAAAAGACTGATGGTATCATATTCTGGGTGCCCCTGAAAAAACACCATTCTAAGCAAATCTTCACTCACGCATAAGTGCGCACCCACTTTGCTGTCAACCAATATTTTCACCCCTGCCTGTTCAAATTGTGCCTTTGAAATAGCGTTGTAACGAGAATGTGGCACATCAAATTGTGTATTCACACCCTTCATTAATGGGTGCGTTCTGTCTTGCACTTGGTGTGGAAAAACACCCCAACATTTTTTACCATTAGCAATTATCTGACGCTTTTGTTGATAGCGAAATTCAAGCACTGAATGGGTGGCTAAACACGAACACAGTGTGGAAGTTACCTTTTTATACGACCAATCGACCACCTCTTTAAGTTGTTGATAAAATGGTGCTTTTTGTAAATCTGTGTCTTTAATTTGTGCACCTGTGATAATCAACGCATCCAACCCCTGTGTTTTGATTTCATCAAAACTCTGATAATGTGCATTAATGTGTTTTTGTGCTTTTTCACCACGCTGAATAGAGGGCAAAGTAAAGGGGTGTAAATAAAATTGGGCAATTTCGTTAGAATGCCCAATGAGGCGAAAAAATTGTCGCTCCGTCGCCTCAAGTGCCGCATCAGGCATCATATTTAACAAGCCAATATGTAATTCTCGAATGACTTGATGATTAGCACGGTCTTTAGACAAAACCGTTTCCCCCTCCTGCTGAAGACGCGCAAAAGACGGTAAATTTGAATGGGCAATGAGTGGCATCAGTCGAGTGCCTCGTTAATCAGTGCAAATACTTCACCAGCAGTTGTGCATCGATACAAATCTTCACTGTCAATGGTGTAACCGTATTTTTCTGCGATGGCTTTATATTTAGGCACACGATGTTCAAGCAAACGCGGGAAAATCCACCCAACAAACGCATCGGGGTCGATTTGTGCGATATAAGTCAGCTGATTTTCTTGCAAATAAATAGCCAATTGCGTCTGCAAAAAATGGGGCTGATAATACAAAGGTTTTGGCTGTGTTTGTGCGCGTTCAATCAACGCAGATTCATTACTTTTACTCGCTCTAATATAAAGGATTAATGTATTGTCAGCCAATGTTTGAAAGACATTTTCATTGTCCAATTCACACAAACTACCGCCCACATCATTAATAAAATGATTAAAACCCTGGCGCTGAGATTTGTCAATAAATTTAGGCACATCCAACATTGTCTTAATCTCAGCATCTAAATGCAAAGCTTGGCGTTTGGTAAATTCATCAATCGGCAATCCACCCTGTCCAGGATTGCCCACTTTGCCTAAAAAATTAGACACCGAAGACAAATTATCAAATGACACTTTGTTTTCAATTGTGATAGAATCATTATCCAACAACTCAGCCAAATACTCACTTTGTCGAACTTTCTGCTTGATATTATCAAGAATTGCATCGTTCAAATACCTAGCACCAATACGATAATCACCAGAATAGTGATACCATTTATCATCCACAGAAAGCAGTTTTGACAAATGCGTTTTACCCACCCCCGACATCCCCAACAGCGTTAAGCGTTTGTGTTTTGATTGTGCAAATTTTTCAGCAGAAAACTTCATAGTAACTCGTTTGACTTAAATATTTTTATAGGTGGTAAGGTTGTTGGATATGTCAGGTATTGGATACTTTTGTCATTATAAACTATCATAATACCAATTTGGATAATCTTGATTGTTCAGGGTTTCAATTAAAGTTCTGCGAGCATAACGATATTCGCTAAGAACTTCTGAAGAAAATTCCTCAATTGCACTTTCAACCTGTTTTAGTGGTACAGGATGAGGTATAATTTTTATTCATTTTTTAACAAGGAACAGCAAGCATGCAATATTTAAATGTCCAGTTTCACCACGTTATTCCAATTTAAACATTTGAACTAATAATTCTTAAACCACGCACAATAGTCATTTTAAGGGTTTGAGTTTTTACCCCTCAAGGGGGTATTAAAAAGAATGCTTCAAAAAGCTAAAAAATAAAAACTCAAACCCTTAAACTCACACCCAAATAAGGGTGATAGTGCCGTAACATATCAACTTTTTTTCTACTACAAAAAGGAGAAGATATGAAACAGAACTACCACATAAATGCAAATACTAATTCACACTCAAGAGCAATTATACACAGGGCTAAAGATTCGAATGTTACTTTAGCACAACGCTTTCAAGTTAGCACTAAAACCATTGCTAAATGGAGAAACCGAGATTTTGTTAAAGACAAAACCTCAAGACCAAAGACAATACACTACGCTTTAAGTGCAACTGAGCGTGAGATTATTCGAGTAGTGCGAACACTCACTTGGCTAGAACTTGATGACTTAAGTGATAGTATCAGTGCTTGTATACCAAATGCCAATAGGAGTAATGTGTATCGCACCTTGCTACATTTTGGCATCAATAAAGTGCCACAAGAGAAAAAACAACAAGCCTCTACATTCAAAGAATATGAACCTGGATATTTGCACATTGATGTTACCTATTTGCCCAAACTAGAGGGTAAAAAACAGTATCTGTTTGTTGCTATTGACCGTGCCACTAGATTGCTTTATTTTAAGGTCTATGACAATAAAACCGCTGCCAATGCAGTTGAGTTCCTCAATCATTGCAAGGACTTTTATCCATTTACAATCAGCCACATACTCACTGATAATGGCTTAGAGTTTACCGACAAGTTTGTAGGTAAAAACAAGCAAGTTAGTGGTGATCACAAATTTGATAAACTCTGCTCATTAAGTGAGATTGAGCATCGATTAACCAAACCTGCAACACCTAAGACCAATGGCATGGTTGAGCGAGTCAATGGCACCATTAAGAATGCCACTGTTAAAGCCAGTATTTATTATAACTTTAACCGTAGGCATGGTGGGTTGAGAAAAGAGATTAAGGTAAGGACGCCTTATGAAGCGTTAGAGTATTGGTATAATTTGAAGCCTGATTTGTTTATCAGAGAGCCTGATATGTTTCGGAATGTGGTTTTTGAAAATAGGGGGTAATGTGGTGAAACTTGACACTTATTCATCCAACATCGATGACTAAGTGGCTGGTAAAGACGGTGTTGAAAAACTATTAGTGGAAACCATCAACACTGGACTCAAGAGCAAAACCATTAAACCTAGCAGTTTGACAAAAGTAACAGTTGACAGCACTGTACAAGAAAAGAGCATCGACTTCCCAACGGATTCAAAGTTACTTAACAAAGCCAGAGAGAATTTGGTTAAAACTGCCAAAGCACACAATATAAACTCAGGCGGAATTACAACCGTAAAGCCAAGACTTACGCCCTAATGGCTGGACGCTATGCTTACGCTAAACAATTCAAAAGAATGCAAATGATGAACAAGAAGCTCAAATCTCGCTTAGGTAGAATTGTGCGTGACATTGAATCCAATTACCAGTGGATAATCAATTACCACAACAAGTATTCAGTCTTGGCTTGGCATAAGCCAAACAATTGATTGTGCAACAACAACAAAACAGCAAAGGTAAGCTTTATTCTCTGCATGCCCCAGAAACTGAATGTATCAGCAAAGGCAAAGCAGCTAAAAAAATATGAGTTTGGGGCTAAAGCATCACTTGCCATTACCAATAAAGAAGGCTTTGCAATTGGGGCAATGAGTTGCTCTGGTAAGTAACCCCTACGATGGACACACCTTAAAAGATTAGTTGAATCAGGTTTAAAACTTAATTAGCAACCAACATAAAATCAAACAATGCTTTGTTGACAGAGGCTAGTAAGGCCATGGCATTAAAGATATTCAAGTATTCATCTCAGGACAAAAACAGGGGGAGTAACCAATAGTATTAAGAGGCTGCTTAAACGCAGAAGCACCATAGAGCCTGAGATTGGACATATGAAGAATGATGGCGGATTGAATCAAAATTACCTCAAGGGGGAGGTAGGTGGTGTTATTCTGTATGCCAGTGGACATAATTTAAGAAAGATTCTTAACAAGTTGGTAAAAGATGCAAAGGATTTTTTTGTCTCAGATTTACAAGGCTTGGTTTTTTAATAAAGGTCAAGATAGATTGCTAAAAAACTAAGTAAGTGTTGGTAAATTTTAGACTTGTGGGTTGTTTAGGTTGGGCTATTTACTTTTATAATGACAAAAGGGTTTATTCGGCGATTGGGTATTTGACACCTATTTAGAAGATGGGTGAGTTGGGAAAAGTGGCTTTAGAATGTATTTAAGTTTATTGGGCCGTTACATTTGAGATTGTTGGGGTTTTATGCTATTTTTGGATTAGGGGTAATATTAAAATTTACATAAGTTTGCATAAGTTTACAATTCAAGTATAATAATTTTATTTTTTCATTCTACCATTCTAATACTTATGAAACATAGATACCCACTAGCCATTTTATTAATATTTTTAACTTCTAACACTGTTTTAGCGGAGTCACCTTCCAAACCAATTCTCAAAGAAGTATCAGCCTCTCTTAAAGAAGTATCAGTCTTTGACGCTCTTTTAGAAAGAAATCTAGAAGAGGAGTTAACGCAGCAAATAATTAATGAGAAAGAGATAAAACAAATAGAACGAGAAACAAAATTATTTTCCGCTAAAGCCAAATTAGGCGATGCTAGAAAAAAATGTCAAAAATCTGGCGGTTGTGCAAAAGCCAAACTCTTTGAACCCAATGTCTTTGTCACAAAGCCAACACAACCAAACAAACAAAAAGATTTACTGTCCTCAAAATCAGAGGATATAAAAATTAATTTCATATTATCTGCACTTACTGACAAATATGCTTATTTTTATTCAATAAAAGGTCGCTACCAAGTTGGTCAAGAAGTAAGCAATAAATGGTTCTTAGAATCAATACTAACTGATGGCGTTGTTCTTAAAAAAATGGTTACCGATTCTGGTCATACAACAACTAAAAAGCAAACTATTTTATTTAATTGGTAAAATCAATCAACTATTAGAGGTCTTTGTATAATAATAGAGATGATTAACAAAATTCCAGATTTTATCCTCCCAGAGGATTGCTGTGTTGTACCGTTGGAAAAGTTTCCAAGAGGGTGTTTTGATGATTGCCCATACTTTATGTAAAGTTTTATATATATAATTAATTTAAAAAAGGATTTTTATGCAAACTGATGACAATAACGACGATTTAGATATTTGGTTAAAAGTTAAGCCTCTTCTAGAAGAAAGAGACATTGACATACTTACTTTTAATATAAATTCTGAATGCCGTAATATCGTAATTATCCCAAGTTTAATTACAAAAATAGGCGAAAAGACTGCATTTGAAGTTCTAGCAAAAACAGGTCATAAAATTTTTCAGAATGAAACCGCTGTTTATTCAACTGATAGTTTTGTTATTTGCAACAACAGTTATACCTATTTAACAAATCCATATAACCCTACGCTATTAAAACGCGCATCTATGGAAGCCAAGCAACATAGTCTGATAATTGATAATATAGGTATCATCTCAGAATATTCTGAAGCTTTGGGTAAGCAAAAAAAAGCAGTAGCAGAAAAAACACTTACCAAAACTATGGCAGTCTCACTTTTGAATTACTTAGTGAGCACGGCACTTAATAGGGGCGTAACTGATATACATATGTATCCACGCGACGAAGGCTATGTATTTTTTAAATTTAGAGTAAGTGGTCAACTGGTAGAATCAAATATTGAGGACATTGGCTTTCAAGATTATCAGTTGTTAGCCAACACAATGCTGAACTTATCTAAAAAAGACCCTGGCGTATTTTCCTCTTTCCAAGAGGCTAAATTTGACTATATTACTGATAATTCAAAAAAAGTTAGTATTCGTTTACAAATGAATCCAACCATTTATCAATTTCCTGAAGATGGTAGAATTTGCCCCTCATTTATTCTTAGACTGCACGACACCAGTAAAAAATCTTTTATCTCAATCGATTCACTCGGATTGATGCGAGAACATCAAGAAATTCTCAAAAAAGCATCACAACAAAATCAAGGTTTGATACTGGTTTCTGGCCCTACAGGTTCTGGAAAAACTACTGCACTTTATGCAATTCTAGCTGAAATTACTCTAGCTAGAGAGCTTTGCATACAGACAATAGAAGATCCTGTTGAGGTTGAATTACCGGGTGTTAAGCAAATTAACATCAATCAAGAAGCAGGTGTTAGTTATGTTAATGCACTTAAATCTGTTTTGCGTTCAGATGCAGATGTCGTGCTTATTGGTGAAATCAGGGATGAGATTACTGCTCAAAAATCTATTGAATTGGATAAAACAGGTCATCTAGTTTTATCGACCTTGCACACCAAAAGTTCACTGGCGATTATTGACAGGTTGCGTCAATTTGGTGTTAGCGACACCGATATTGCCGACTCTTTATCGGTACTTGTTTCTAGTAGATTACTACCATTAATATGCTTGCATTGCTCTATAGAACAAAAACTCTCTGATGATGCTTATATTATGGAACATTTCCAACATAAATTTTCAGATCTGAATAAAACCGTTAGAGTGGCTAATAAAAAGGGTTGTGTTCATTGTGAAAACGGCTATTCAGGGCGTTTGCTCGCTGCTGAAGTTTTTGCTATTGACCATGCTTTAAGAGAAATGATTTCCAATGGAAGTAACCAAGCAACAATGTACCAATATATAGCCAATCAAAATAATGTTAAAACCATTTGGGATCATGGGCTTGAGTTGCTTTTAACTCAAAAAACCTCTATGATGGGCTTGCAATATTCATTACCTGGCTATATTGATCCAACTCCAACAAAAAGTTCATTAAAGAAACCTTCGCAGAGCGTAACCTCCTTTTGTGAATAATTATGAACAACAAATTTTTTTATACTCTCTTAGAGACTTGAACAACTGCAGGGCATCTCTAATGACCTAAAATATTCATTAAAAAGTGACTTTTCATTTTATAAAAAATTTAAAAAAAACCAAATAAAACTCTTGATATGACTATTTTTTTAAAACTCATTCTAAAACAAAAAACCATCTTTTTACTAAATATTTTAGGTTGTTAAAGATGTCCTATATTGACTATTTTGTTGTTTTTTTGTTTGGGCTAAGCATTGGCAGTTTCTTAAATGTGGTTATTTATCGCTTGCCCCTTTTAATCGAAGGTAATGACATTAGCCTCACTCACCCAAGCAGGTCTTTTTGCCCAATATGTGAACACCAACTCTCTTGGCGTGACTTAGTACCTGTTATAAGCTACCTTATACAACGTGCCAAGTGCAGATACTGCCAAACAAATATATCCAGTCAATACCCAATTATTGAGCTTACTGCTGGCGTATTAAGCCTATTAATTGTTTACCAATGGGGGTTTTCCCTACAAAGTATTTATTTCCTTATTCTGGCTTACGCCCTACTGACTTTGTTTGTTATTGACATTAAACATCAATTATTGCCCGATATTATTACTTTGCCTTTGCTATGGATAGGGCTTTTATACAGCATTAGTTACAAAGAAGTAACAAGTGCAGTCATTGGTGCAATGGCTGGATATTTAGTTTTATGGGCTATCTACTGGGGATTTAAACTCATTCGCAACAAAGAGGGTATGGGCTATGGCGATTTTAAACTCACTGCGGCCTTAGGTGCATGGCTTGGCTGGCAAGCATTAGAGCAATTATTATTAATAGCCTCTGTGCTTAGCGTTGTATTTTTTGTTTTAAGCAAGCAATCCAGTAACAAAAAAATTGCTTTTGGTCCTTTTTTAATACTAGGGGCTATTTTTATTATTACAACAGTAAATAATTAAAGTGTCCAGTTTCACCACGTTATTCCAATTTAAACACTTGAACTAATAATTCTTAAACCACGCACAATAGGGCATCCCTAACAACCTAAAATATTCATCAAAAAGCGACTTTTCATTTTATAATAAATTTAAAAAAATAAGCCAGAACCCTTGATGTGACTAATTTTTTAAAATTCATTCTAAAACAAAAATTCATCTTTTTGCTAAACATCTTAGGTTATTAGGGGTGCCCAATAGTCATTTTAAGGGTTTGAGTTTTTACTTCAAAAAGCTAAAAAATAAGGGTCATGACAACTTAAGCGACTCTTTTCTGAACATTTCAAGCAAAACCTTGTAGAGATTTTGTTTGCGGTTATTAAATCTAAATTCACATTCTTTAAGGTGTAAATTAAACATTTTTTTATTCATTCCTTTAAACTTTACTAATCTAATTTTGGCATAACCCCAAAACGATTCTATGCCGTTAATATGTGCGTTTCCTCTAGCAAATTCATTCTTTCCGTGATGTACTCTAAAATGCTTTTTATAGCCAAAATCTACAATGCCATTATATCCTTTCCAGCCATCAGAATGAATCACACTATCAATGCTTGTCTTACCTCTAATTATACTCTGAAGCGTAGCTGCAGAGCAATCTGTTACAATTTCAGTATAAACCTTATCGCCTCGTTTTAACAAACCAAACACAATGGTTTTTCCTAGGGCGCCACGGCCGCGTTTACCGCGGACACGCCGTGCGCCAAAGTAAGATTCATCAACTTCAATCTGCCCCACTAGTGGGGCAGATTGAAGTTGAGATAACTCTAAAATTCTCAGTCTAATAGCGGTCAAATATTTGTTAATTGTTTGTCTACTTAATTTTGTCAAATGAGAGATTTGAGTTGCACTCAAATCCTCGGAAAATAACAAAATTATTTGCCTAAATTTAGCCTCTGAAATACGAGAACGAATTACATACTTGTTTTTTACTTTCATGACGATACTTTAACATGTTTTTAAATATGCTTAAGTTGTCATGACCCGAATTTATTAATAAACAATAAATCACCCTTAGAGACCTTGGTATAAATATGAATAATCATCAAAAATCCATTTTTCACCAACTTGGCAATGTTTTAAACACTACCTTAGCCCTGCTAGGACTAGGTTTAAGAAAATCACCAATTTGGCAAAAACTGAATTTTGCTAATCACCCCCATTTATGCAAAGGTCTCCCTTAATTTTGAGTAAAATAATCCTTGGTGACATCGAGAGTGCGTCAACAATGAATGGTTATAAACCCCGCCAGGTCCGGAAGGAAGCAACGGTAATAATTTTTTTCATGTGTCGGCTGTTATTCTTGATGTTGCCATTTTTAATTCGGAATCTAACATGAGCGAACCTTATCAAGTTTTAGCACGCAAATACCGCCCCCATACCTTTGGTGAAATGGTCGGTCAAACGCATACGACTAAAACTTTGGTCAACGCACTTGATGCAAATAATTTACACCACGGCTTCCTATTTACCGGAACGCGTGGTGTTGGCAAAACCACTATTGCCAGAATTTTTGCTAAATCCATCAACTGTGAAAGCGGTGTTAGTTCTACCCCTTGTGGCATTTGCCCAACTTGTGTCGAAATCGATAGTGGTCAATCCATCGATCTTATTGAACTTGACGCCGCCTCGCATACTGGCGTTGATAATATGCGTGATATTTTGGAAAATGCGCAATATATGCCCACCAAAAATCGCTATAAGATTTACTTGATTGATGAAGTACACATGCTCTCAAAAAGCAGTTTCAATGCCCTGCTGAAAACACTTGAAGAACCACCAGAGCATGTCAAATTCCTACTCGCAACTACTGATCCACACAAAGTACCTGTTACTGTGCTCTCTCGTTGCCTGCAATTCACGCTACAAAAACTCACTCACGACGAAATTCTCGGGCAATTAAAGTTTATTATGGACGCCGAAGACTTCAAATACGAAGAGTCTGCCCTCGGACAAATTGCTGATTTTGGCAACGGCTCTATGCGTGATGCCTTGAGCTTGCTTGACCAGTCCATTTCGTATGGCAATGGCAGTGTTATGGAGTCTGACATCAAGGACATGCTTGGCTTAGTGGCATACGATGACATTATCACTTTGGCAAAACATCTAATCAATCAAGATGCTAAGGCTTGCATTAGTTTTGTAAAAGAATTGTCGCATAAAGGCGAAAACCTAACACAAGCATTGAAAGATTTAAGTACACTATTCCATCAAATATCTATTGCTCAAATCATTGATAATTCAGGTATTTCTAACGATATAAAAACACTCTCTACACAAATTTCTAATCAAGATTTACAATTGTTTTATCACATTGCCATCAATGGCAATAAAGATATGCCTATTGCACCGAGTGAGCAAATTGGGCTTGAAATGACGCTATTGCGAATGCTAACATTCCACTCTGAAGCTCCTTCTGAGAAAAAAAAACACCTAAATTAATAAAAACACCGGAAAAACAGAAAAAAGTAGTAAATAAAGTTACAAAACAGTCAAAAATAGAAGAAAAAATCAAAATTAAGGTAGGAATACAACAAAAACCAATTGAAAACATCAAAAAACTTGATAAATTCATTGAAAGACCAAATTTTACGATAAGTTCTCAGTCAGAATGGGAAAAATTAATCACCACACTTGATTTTAATATTCCTACTCGCATGGTGCTAAAAAATACGCTGTTTGAAAATGCCGATAATCAAATATTAACACTCAGTCTTGATGGGCAGTTTTCTAGTATGCTAACGGATACGATACAAAACTCTATTCTGTCCACTTTACAAGCTAATTTTAATAACATTAAACTCAACATCGGTATTAACAAACTCAAAGCGAAAACCTTAGCGCAAAAAGAAATGCAAGCAGATAATGAAAAATCCGACGCTTTGCAAAAGGAGTTTTTAGCCGATGAAGGTGTGCAAAAATTACAGCAAATATTCAACACAAAAATAGACTTAAATTCAATCAAGGAGAATGAAAATGTTTAAAGGCGGAATGGCAGGGATGATGAAAAAAGCCCAACAAATGCAAGACGATATGCAACAAGCACAAGAAGAAATCAAGCAACTTAGTGCAATTGGAAAAGCCGCAGGTGGTGCCATAGAGATCAGTATCAATGGCAAATACCAAGTAAGCAATATCAAAATTGATGATAGCATAATGAGCGACAAAGATATGTTGGAAGATTTAATTCTAACTGCCATCAACGACGCCAACCAACAAATTACCGATGCCTCCGCTGCTAAAATGAAAACCGCGACTGGTGGTATGAAATTACCAGGCGGAATGAACCTACCCTTCTAAATTATGATTGAGACCCTAAACCAAGCATTCTGCACCCTACCCGGAGTCGGTAAAAAAACCGCACAACGCTTCGTCTATCACTTATTAGAACACAACCGTGACGGCGGATTCGACCTCGCCAAAGCCTTAGTTGATGCCATGGAACATGTCAAACACTGCTCATCTTGTCGCACTTTGAGTGAAAAAAACCTCTGCAATATTTGCACCAACGACAACCGCACCAACACCCAACTCTGCATCGTCGAAACTCCAGCCGACATTCATGCTATTGAACAAAGTGGTATTTATCAAGGAAAATATTTTGTTTTAAGCGGCTACCTGTCCCCCATTGACGGCATCGGTGCCACTGAATTAGGCTTAGATGATTTAGAGCAAAAATTACGCAACCAAAGTGTCGAAGAAATCATTCTCGCTACCAATGCCACCGTTGAAGGCGAAGTGACTGCCCATTACATCAGCAATATGTCCAAACAATTTGACATCCGTATCACCCGCATTGCCCACGGCATCCCAATCGGTGGTGAATTAGAATACGCCGATATCAACACTATTGCTCACGCCCTATCTGGCAGAAAAGATTATTATTAGAGACCTTTGCATAAATAGGGATGATTAGCAAAACTAAGAACAATTCTAATTTGCCAATTTATGGGCATAAGAGGCAATAAGTTTCTGTTAGTGTAAGCCACAGGTTTTAAAATTTATGGTGTAGTTAATAGCTTTAAAGCATCTTGAATAGGTTTAAGTACATTAGAGAGTTTTTTACGAATGGCAGAGCCTGCTAGACTATGTGCGGAAATTGTGCTGACAACTAATTGTTCACTGACGCTTGCTAGCAATAATCTAGCTTTGATTTTTTCACCTTCTAAGCCTAAGTTAGCTGCGATTTTGTGTGCTTGATTTTGACATTGTTGAATGTCTGTAAGGGGCTGAATCATTGGATGGGCAACATAATTACCTAAGACTTCTAAAGTGCGATATAAAACATGCTCTTGATTGATTTTTTTCAAGATAACGGCAATGGTTTTTAGTAGGATTTGCCCTTGTTCGCTGTTGACACATTCAAGTTCTTTAATGTTGCTATTTAACGCGATTGTGTTGTCATTATTCGGTAAGTTGTTGACATTTCGCTCAATAAATCCTACTAAAAATGCTGTTTTTCTTTGTCCCTGTTTCCACAATCTGTCTTTTGCAGATTGTGTAATCAGGTCATCTTGTAAAAGTAGATTGGTGGTGTCAATTAACTGTGTTGTGTCATCGGTGAAGGGCAAAAACTCTAATAAATAGTCTGCGATTTGTTTACCAACTTCGTGTTTGACGACGAAGTTACGAGTGAGCAAAAAGCGTCCGATTTCCGCTTGTTGGTCGGTGTTAGTAGCACACCACCAAACCAAATCAAGCACTTCATCGTTTAAATTTTGAGAATTTGACACGGCAACCACCGCTTCAATATTGCCGATTTTTAACAATGATTTTAGATTGGCAGATTCCACTTGCCCCATTCTCGACCAGCGTTTTAAATACGATGGATAACCACCCATGCCACCTAAAATCTGCGTGACTAATAATTTTTGCACAGCTTCGATATATTTACTACTGTCCCCAGTTGGCGAAAGGATAATAGTTTGTTCTTTTTTGTTAGGCGTTAAACCGACTATGATTAATTTATAAACATCAATACGGATTGCATCACAAGTTGCTATTAGCACATTGAGTTTGAGAGTGTCTTCAGGTGTTAGCATTAAAATATTTGTTAATTTGTGAAAGGGAAGCAGCAGTCAAAGCATCTTTAAAAATGACGATAGATTCTTTACCAGCGTTGATGATAACTAAAAAACGAGATTGAAATTCACAATGGAAAACAGAATATTGTTGGGTGGAGTGGTCATTTTTTTCAACGACAAGTTTGTCTTTTTCTAAGGATATTTTAACGATAGATTTTGGGTGCGTGAGTTGTAGTTTTGGCAAAAAATAAAACAACCATATTGAGAATCCAGCACTTACGACAAGACTCAGCCAAACGCTGTAAAAATAAGCCCAAGCGGAAAATATGCCAAGTAAATAAACACCAATGCTAAGGGCTAAATAAGTTTTTGATGCGTGAATTTTGACGCCTAATTGAGTACTCATTTATCCAATTCAAAGCCTATTTCTTTGGCACGCTCAAAGGCGGCACGCATAGCATGAGCAACAATAAAATCAAAGTTTTGGTCTTGAAAAGATTCAATTGCTGCTTGTGTGGTGCCATTTTTTGAAGTTACTTTGGCACGCAATTTGTGGATAGAATCATCGCTTTGCTCAGCCATCATACTGGCACCTAAGGCGGTTTGTATGCTGAGTTTTGTGGCAGTTTCTTCATCCAATCCGAGTGCAATACCTGCATTAGTCATCGATTCAATCATCAAAAAGAAATACGCGGGGCCACTGCCTGAAAGAGCGGTTACCGCATCCAACATTTCTTCTTTTGCCACCCAAAAACATTCGCCAACAGAACCTAAAATTTGCTCAGTTAATTTTTTTTGTTCAACACTGACCACTTTATTTGCCACCATTCCCGTTGCCCCCATCCCCAATAATGCAGGAGTGTTTGGCATAGCCCGCACAATGGATACATTGCCACCGAGCCATTGATTGATACTGGTTGATTTTGCACCTGCGGCAATGGAAATTATCAAGGGTTTGTGATTCATATAGGCTTGTAATTCTTGGCAAACAAGCGAGAGTATTTGTGGTTTAACAGCAAGGACAATAACATCGCATTGCCTAGCCATCTGCGTATTATCGGTGAAAGTTTCAATCTCAAATTCGGACTTTCTTTGTGTTAATAAAGTCTTATCTTTATCACTAACTTTGATGTTTTGTGCCAAAAACCCACTATCATATAGTCCAGAAATTAAAGCATACGCCATATTCCCTGCACCAATAAAACCGATTGTTGTTGCCTTTTCCATTAAAATAACCTTGCTCAATATAGAGTTGAGTATTCTACCTAAAAAAGGACAATATGAAAAAATTTAACCCAAAACTTATTATGATTGATGTTGATGGCACTTTAGTGGATAGCGTGCCTGATTTGGCGTATTGCGTTGATGAGTTGATGGTAGTAATGGGGCGTGAAAAATGGGGTGAAGCAAAGGTGCGTCATTGGGTCGGCAATGGTGTACCAAAGTTAGTAGAGCGTTCACTCACAGGCGAGTTGGAAGGTGTGGTTAATCAAGCCGATTTTGACAAAGCCTACCCAATTTTCTTGGATTTGTACGCCGTGAATACTTCGGGGCGTTCATCGCTTTATCCGGGTGTGCAAGAGGGCTTGGATTATATGAAGGCACAAGGTTATACTTTGGGTTGCGTGACCAATAAAGCCGAGCAATTTACCTTGCCAATTTTAAAGGATTTGGGTATTTTTGATTATTTCGGCATCGTCGTTTCTGGTGATACTTTGGCTAAGAAAAAACCCGACCCATTGCCGTTACTACATTCGGCAGAATTTTTTGGCATTAATCCAAAAGACTCAATGATGTTAGGCGATTCAATCAGCGATGTGAAGGCATCTCGTGCGGCAGGGTTTGATATTATTTGTATGTCGTATGGTTACAACCATGGTGATGATATTCGTGATGCTAACCCAGATGTGGTGATTGATTCGATGGTTGAATTAACAAAATATTTATAACACTGATTATGGATGCGTTTGACAATCAACATATTTGGCACCCTTATGCCAAAGTTCCCAGTCCAATCAAAGTGCACAAAGTGCTTTCTGCCGATGGAGTATATTTAAATTTAGAAGGCGATAAACGCGTCATTGACGGTATGAGTTCGTGGTGGAGTGCGATTCATGGTTATAATCATCCTGTTTTAAATCAAGCGATAAACAAACAAGTAGAAAAAATGTCGCATGTGATGTTCGGTGGTTTGACTCACGACCCTGCCATTAATTTAGCAAAAACTTTAGTAGAAATCACACCGAAATCGTTAACCAAAGTATTTTTTACTGATTCTGGTTCAGTTGCTGTTGAAGTAGCATTGAAAATAGCATTGCAATATTGGCACAATCAAGACCAATCGAACAAGCAAAAGTTTATTACCATTCGGGGTGGCTATCATGGCGATACTTTCGGTGCAATGAGCGTATGTGACCCCGATAATGGCATGCACCATTTGTTTAGCGGTTCAGTAACTCAGCAATACTTTGTTAAAAGCCCGTCAGTGGTGGCAATGGATGAGGCATTAGCAGATTTAGAGGCAACATTAAAACAGCATTCTAACGCAATCGCCGCCATGATTTTAGAGCCAGTGATACAAAATGCAGGTGGTATGCGAATCTACAACCCGCAATATTTAATCAAAGCCAAAGCCCTTTGTAAACAACATAAAGTGCTATTTATTTTAGACGAAATTGCTACAGGTTTCGGCAGAACGGGAGAGCTATTTGCTTTAGAATATGTTGATGTTGACCCCGATATTTTCTGTCTCGGCAAAGCGCTTACTGGCGGTTATATGACCTTAGCAGTGACACTCACAACTGACGAAATCGCAGAAAAAGTCGGCACCCTAATGCACGGTCCAACTTTTATGGCAAATCCACTCGCCTGTGCCGTGGCTAATGCCAACATAGAATTACTACTCAATTCCCCTTGGCAAGACAACATTGCCCGCATAGAAAAGCATTTCTACACACATTTATCCCCTCTCAGCCAAAACAATAAAGTGGCAAGCGTTCGCGTTTTAGGTGCAATTGGCGTGATTGAAATGGTCGATGAAATCAATGTAGAAAAAGTCCAAAACCAATTGCTTGACAATGGTGTATGGCTTCGTCCGTATGGAAAATTACTTTATACAATGCCGCCGTTTACGATAACGGATGATGAACTTTTAATAATTACCAATGCCATCAAGGTGAGCGTTGGTTGATTACTCAATCGGGTCAATATCCAAATACCAACGCACTTTATTTTTGAGTTTTAAGATATTTGTGTGTTGATTAAAAGTTGAGAGCATTTGGTGTAATGCCTTTCTATTGGTAGATTGTAGGTATAAATTAAAATAGTAGTAGTCGGCTTTTTTCTCGATAATATTGGCAACAGGTCCCCAAAGTTCTACGCTGTCTATTTTGATGCGTTTTAATAGGGCGGCGGATTCTTGTAAAAAGGCTTCGGCAGATTGTTTGTCTTTGGCATTGGCACAGAGTAGTGCTTGTTGGGTGAAGGGCGGCATCATAGCTTGAGAGCGTTGTTTTAGTAGGATTCCGGCATATTGGGTGTAGCGGTTGGAGAGTACATAATTGAAAATTGGATGTTCTGGGTAGCGGGTCTGAATGGCGACTTCGCCTTGCTCTCCTGTTCTTCCTGCACGACCTGATACTTGAATGAGGAGTTGGGCAAGGTATTCTGTTGCACGGAAGTTAGTGGATAACAAACCGCCATCGATATCTAAAATACCGACCATAGCGAGGTTGAAAAAATCATGCCCTTTGGCTAACATTTGGGTGCCGACAATGATGCAAGGTTTGCCAGAGTTGATTTTCTCTAAGTGCTGTTCAAAGGCTTTTTTGCGTCGCGTGGTATCACGGTCGATGCGGATAATGGGGGTATTTGGAAAGTAAGAAGAGAGCGTTTCTTCTAAGCGCTCGGTACCAAAACCGAAGACTTCTAAAGTTGCCTGTTTACAGTCTGGACAAGTGTGTTGAGGCATTTGTTCGCTGCCACAATGGTGACATTTTAAGCGGTTGATGTAGCGATGGTAAATCATTCCGCTATCGCAATGATTGCATTGGGCTTTCCAACCACATTCGGTACAAAAATAGACGGGAGCGTAGCCACGGCGGTTGATGAAAAGCATCACCTGTTTGCCTTTTTTGAGGTATTGTTTCATTTTTTGTGTCATTTGGGCGGAGACTGCACCGCCTGTTTCGCTACGCATATCAATAAGATTAACTTTTGGCAACAAGGCACCACTGGCGCGTTTGGAAAGTTTTAAGCGGGTGATTTTTTTGTCCATTACCTGCTTTAACAGCTCCAATGATGGCGTTGCGGTGCCGAGTACGACGGGGATATTGGCTTGCATAGCGCGCACGAAACACAAATCTCTGGCGGAGTAGCGAAAACTGGATTGTTGCTTGAAAGAACTGTCGTGTTCCTCGTCAATGATGATTAATCCGAGGTTTGGCATTGGGGAAAAAAGCGCACTACGAGTACCTAAGACGACGCCAGCTTTGCCACTTTTTGCCATTAAATAGGCATCTAATTTTTGTGTTTCATTGCGTTGCGAATGAATGGAGACGATGCGGGTGTTGAGTCGGGCTTCAAAACGCGAAATCATTTGTGGCGTGAGTCCGATTTCGGGAACAAGAACTAACACTTGCTTACCTTGGTTGAGGGCCTCTTGGGCGATGCGTAAATAAACTTCGGTTTTGCCACTGCCTGTTACACCATGGAGTAAAAATCCATGATACTTGCCCAAAGAGTCGATGATTGTATCGATTGAATCTTGTTGTTCATCGGTAGGGGTGAAATTGGGTTCGCTAACTTTAAGGGGGAGTCCGACGACTTTTTTGATGATGGCTTCTTTGCCAATACGCAGGTTTTTGGGTAAGGCGGTGGCAATCACTTCGCCGATTGGGTGGTGGTAATATTTTGCCGACCAACGCAGGAAATCGAGGATGGGTTGGTCTAAAATTGGTGTATCGTCTAAAACTTTATCCACACTTTTTAGTTTGCCAAAATCGCTTTTATCTTTGATTGCAAGCACTACACCGACAACTTTTTTGCGTCCAAATGGCACGCTGATGCGTGCGCCAACCACTGCATTTTGCTCGCAAAGATAATCAAAAGTTTGATTTAATGGGACGGGAATGGCAACTTCAAGGATTAATGACAAGAGTAAAAATTATGCTATAAAATAAATCATTTTATCAATAAGACAATAGCTAGATATGGTTGTTATTCAAAATAGCATTAATGATGTGTCAATTGACGAGAAAAATCTGCTGGATACTTTGCAAAAAGTCATTGCCGACCTGAACAAGGGTGAGAGTGAGTTGTTGATTCGATTGGTGGATAAAAATGAAATTCAGGATTTGAACAAGACTTATCGTGGGAAAAATAAATTGACGAATGTATTGTCTTTTCCGAGTGATTTACCCATAGAAATTGAAGAAGCGATTTTAGGTGATGTAGTGATTTGCATTGAAGTCGTACGCGAAGAAGCCGAAGCACAAAGAAAAAGATTTGAGCATCATTTAACGCATATGGCTATTCACGGTGTATTGCATTTGTTGAACTATGACCATATTGAAGACGGTGAAGCAGAAATGATGGAAAGTTTAGAAGTTAGAATTCTTGATAGATTAGGGATAAATAATCCTTATTAAATCACTCAGCGTGTTGCACATAGCCGATGCGTTCCATCGCACGCAGTTCATTATCCACATAATACATTTTTAAAGTATTACGCTCCCACGGGGGGATGCCCGCTTCTTGCAGGACTTTTTTTAGCGACTGAGAATGATTTTTGTTCGGTAAGGTAATGCGTTGTCCGTCTTTTCGATAGCGAATAGAAAAGTTATTTTTGTCTTTAAATTCGGTGTGATAGGTACAATTATTTGCGTTTTTTTCTGCTTGATTGTTGATAAAGTAGAGTTCATTCTGATAACGACGAATTTCAAAATCACCCCAAGTAACAAGCGGAGTAGCATCTTCTTTAGCACTCAGCAAGTCTAAAATTTGTTGAGTGACCTTATCTGAGGGAAGTAAAAAATCTAAGGTTGTTAAATGGTAACGCAGAATATTTTTAATTCGATAGTCGGTTAGTTTTTTTAGATTTTCTACATTCAATCGCTCAGTTGACAAGATTTGATATTGTTCAATATCTACTTTCGCCAAATCCTGTGTTAGATGTAAAGATTCAGATTGGTGTTTTGCACTGCGTGCCAAAGTATTAGTGAGATTTTTATAAACATTTTCTAATTTTGGAATAATGTCAAGTCGTAGAAAATTACGACGAAAATTGGTGTCAAAATTACTGTCATCTTCAACCCAAGTAAGGTTATTATCTTTGGCATATTGAAGAATCTCAGATTTTTCAATTGTAAGCAGTGGGCGGTAATGTGTGCCTTTGCTAAAGACTTTTAAGGTTGGCATTGAAGCCAATCCAGCCACACCTGAGCCACGGAATAGTTGTAATAGCAAGGTTTCTGCTTGATCATTTTTGTGGTGGGCAGTGCACAGCACTTCATCTTGTTTTAAGTCTAAAGATAATGAAATATAGCGACTTTTGCGTGCATTTTCTTCTACATTAGATGGTTTTACAAGAAGATTGATATTAGTGAAAGGAACATTCAAAGAATCACATACATTACCACAAAAGGCTTGCCACTCATCGCAGTGACTTGAAAGGTGGTGGTTGCAATGCACAGCACGCAGGTTGTTTGGGTAATGAGTATGTAAATAATGTAGTAAAACTACCGAATCAACACCGCCACTTAAACCAAGGACAATATTTTTGCCCTCTAAAAAGGCATCTTTACCCTTGAAACTTTCCAAAACTTAAAAGTTTTTCTGCGCGTTGTTGCACTAATTGGTCAATATTAATTGCTGTAACTTCTGCAAGTTGTTTTTTTAAAGCAATTTTAAGTGTCTCTTTAGCCGTCTCAGGATTGCGGTGGATGCCACCTAATGGCTCGTCAATAATGGTATCTATGAGTCCCTCTTTTTTCAGATGGTTGCTGGTTAATTTAAGAGATTCTGCTGCAATATTTGCTTTCGCCGCATCTTTATAAAGGATAGAAGCACAGCCTTCGGGCGAAATCACAGAGTAAATACTGTATTCAAACATCATTATTCTATCTGCCACGCCAATGGCCAATGCACCACCAGAGCCACCTTCGCCAATGACGACAGAAACAATTTGGGTTTTCATTGTGGACATTTCAAATAAGTTTTTGGCAATGGCTTCGGACTGTCCGCGTTCTTCGGCACCGATACCTGGATAAGCACCCGGAGTGTCAATAAAAGTAATAATTGGTAGGGAAAATTTTTCTGCCATTTTCATTAAACGCAAGGCTTTGCGATAACCTTCTGGCTTCGGCATACCAAAATTATGTTTAATTTTATCTTGTGTAGTGCGACCTTTTTGTTGTCCAATAAACATCACGGGTGTGCCATCAAGTTTAGCAAGACCGCCAATGATAGCACTGTCATCCGCATAAGCACGATCACCGTGTAATTCGGTGAACTCATCAAAAACAGAATCAATATAATCTGCTGTATAAAGACGACCAGGGTGACGCGCGAGTTGTGCAATTTGCCAATCGGAAAGTGAGGCAAAAATCTTTTTCGTTAAAGCGACGCTCTTACCTTCTAATGCTTGTATTTCATCAGAAATATCAGCTTTATCTTTGATATTTTGCAGGGCTTCAATTTTGCCTTCTAGGTTAGCAATCGGTTGTTCGAAATCGAGATAATCTAAATTCATGTTGAGTTAAAATAATTTTTTCAATATTGAGTGTCCCCAGAAACCCCAGTACGATTCAGGAAATGCAGAAAATAGCCTCTTTCTTACCCAAAAATAAGGAGAATAGCCCGCTATTTGACGAGTTTTTGGATAAGAAAGAGACTGTTTCATAAATTGTGCTGGAGCTTTTGTAGTGTTTTATTATAACAGACGGCTTAGCCATATTTAGATTGATGATGCAAGAATCTATTAAAATCAGTACTGAAACCATCTATCGCTTGTTTTGTAAGGCAAAGCGGCAGTGGGTTTGAGTGCAACTCAAATCTCTCATTTGACAAAATTAAGTAGACAAACAATTAACAAATATTTGACCGCTATTAGACTGAGAATT
>FPHY01000104.1_pt1 | contig 23465 bp, 24 predicted proteins | sample 1057291 | NCBI WGS metagenome assembly FPHY01 (sample SAMEA4473301, study PRJEB15554) | hydrothermal vent metagenome | biome: marine basaltic hydrothermal vent biome; feature: marine hydrothermal vent; material: water | place: Pacific Ocean | collected 2011-06-14/2011-07-23 | depth 1705 m | reverse complement strand
AACATTATTTAAGCAATTTAATATCCAAACACCCAACAGCATTTTGATTAATGCCGCTACCCAAGCAAGCGATGCCTGTGCCTCTTTAGGCGGTAATATTTGGGTAGTCAAAGCCCAAGTACATGCAGGTGGTCGTGGCAAAGGCGGTGGCGTGATTTTGTGTCATTCGGTAGCAGAAGTTGAAAATGCGACTAACACATTATTAGGCACACAACTGGTAACACCGCAGACCGATGCCAAAGGATTACCAATCAAGCAATTGTTAATTGAAGCGGGACAAAATATTGAGCGCGAGTTATATTTAGGGCTGTTGGTGGATAGACAAACACAAAAAATCACGGTTTTGGCGTCTAGGGAAGGTGGGATGGATATTGAAAAAGTTGCCAGTGAAACACCGGATAAAATTATTAAATTTGGCGTTGACCCACTTGGAACACTAAACTCGCAAGATTGTGATTCTATCGCCCAGCAACTTAATCTTACAGGCACATTAGCCGAGCAATTCAATCAAACTTTACTGGGTTTGTACGCCATTTTTACCACTAAGGATGTGAGTTTAATTGAGATTAATCCGTTGATTACTACAACAGAAAATACCTTATTAGCACTCGATGGTAAGATTGATTTTGATGATAACGCCTTGTATCGCCACGAAGACATCGCTCAATTGCGTGATATTTCACAAGAGAACGAGAAAGAAAGGCTTGCCAGTGAATATCAACTCAATTATATCTCGCTTGATGGCACAATTGGTTGCATGGTGAATGGCGCAGGGCTGGCAATGGCAACCATGGATTTGATTGAACATTTTGGTGGTTCACCTGCTAATTTCTTAGATGTGGGCGGTGGCACGACTGCTAATCGTGTGGCAAAAGCTTTTGAATTGATTCAAACTGAGGCGAATGTTAAGGGTATTTTGGTGAATATTTTTGGCGGTATTGTGCGTTGTGATTTAATCGCACAAGGCATATTACAGGCGATTGAAGCAGTCGGCTTAACTCTGCCAATTGTGGTTCGTCTCGAAGGCACAAACGCTGCTGCTGGGCTTAAACTACTAGATGAAGCAGATGTAGATATTTATACTGAATCTGATTTGACCAAAGCCGCTATCAAAATTGTAGCATTATCCAAGGAGCATTCATAATGAGCGTTTTAATTGATAAAAACACCAAGGTCATTACTCAGGGCTTTACTGGCAAACAAGGCACTTTTCACTCCGAACAATCCATTGCCTATGGCACGCAATTTGTTGGTGGTGTAACACCAAACAAAGGTGGACAAAAGCACTTAGATTTACCTGTTTTTAACACAGTAGCGCAGGCAATGAGCAAAACGGGTGCAAATGCCAGCATGATTTATGTGCCACCTCAATTCGCCTACGCCTCAATACTCGAAGCCATTGAAGCGCAAATGCCCGTGATTGCTTGTATTACCGAGGGCATCCCCGTGCAAGATATGCTTAAAATTAAAGCCATTTTAAAAACTTCAAATTCAACCTTAATCGGCCCTAATTGCCCAGGCGTGATTACACCTGATGAGTGCAAACTTGGTATTATGCCTGGTAATATTCACCAAGCAGGCAGTGTTGGTGTGGTCTCTCGCTCAGGCACACTCACCTATGAAGCCGTGCATCAAACCACACTAGCGGGTTTGGGGCAAAGCACCTGTATTGGCATTGGTGGCGACCCTATTCAAGGTATGAATTTTATCGACTGTCTTGCCCTATTTGAAGCAGACCCTCAAACTCAATCCATTATCATGGTAGGGGAAATTGGTGGTTCAGCCGAAGAAGAGGCGGCAGAATATATTCAATCTAATGTCTCAAAACCTGTGGTGTCTTATATCGCAGGACTCACCGCACCAAAAGGCAAGCGCATGGGTCATGCAGGTGCAGTAATTAGTGGTGGTAGCGGCAAAGCAGAAGATAAAATTAAAGCATTAGAAAATGCAGGCGTGGCGATTTCACCAACTCCTGCAACCATGGGAAAAACCCTTTTAGGACTAATTAAATGAGCAAAATCATCATTGGCTTTTTGCTCATCCTTGTACTCTCGGTTGTATATTTAAACATTGCGGCTTCGGTTATTGCTGTTCAAGAAAAAGACATTCGACATCTGTGGATAAAAATAGCACGCATTGCTTTTATTTGGCTGATTCCTATCATTGGTTTTGCATTTATATTGCGATTCACTCAACAAGCAGAAGAATGTCATCTACATTATTCGCTAATACCAAAATTTATTCAAAATTGGCTATACGATGAAAGTATTTATGTGCCCAATAAAAATAGAGATGACAATCATTCAAATATCTCTCATAGCGGTTTTGGCAAGTAAAGATGAAAAAACCCATTATTGTATTAGGTATCGGTGAATTAGGCAGTGTGTTTGCTCGTGCTTTTTTGAAAAACAACTATCCTGTTTATCCCATCACCAGAGCCACTGATATTGACGAATTGCACACTTCTATTAACCCTGAATTTATCTTAGTCTGCACTGGTGAAGGAGATTTACAATCAGCACTAAAATCTATTCCTGATAAGTGGAAAGACCGTGTAGCAATGATGCAAAATGAATTGTTGCCACGCGATTGGACAACACACGATTTTATTAACCCAACAGTGATTTCAGTCTGGTTTGAAAAGAAAAAGGGCATAGATTCTAAAGTATTAATCTCCTCCCCTGCCTACGGCAAAAAAGCACAAATCCTAGTAGATTCTTTGGCATTGATTGACATTCCCGCTCATATACTTAACACCAAGGATGAATTGTTATTTGAACTGGTACTAAAAAACCTTTACATTCTCACCACCAATATTGCAGGTCTGCTCATTGAAAAAAACGCAACCGTTGATGATTTACGCAACCAACACCTAGATTTAATGCGCCATGTATCAAACGATATACTAACCCTACAAACCCAACTCACTGGGCAAACCTTTGATGCACAAAAACTAGAACAAGGCATGATAAAAGCCTTCCAAGGCGACTTAACACATAAATGTATGGGCAGATCTGCACCCGCAAGACTAAAACGCACACTTGAATTGGCAAAATCATTTAATTTACCCGTTCCAACCTTAGAAAATATCACCAATCAAGTTTTTTAGTCATTCTAAACAAATCTTATTTGCTATTCACTTAAGGCGCAAAATAAAGCACCTTGTTGGCTTTTATTTCCCTTTATTCTTTTTCGCCTTTGCTAAATTCTTAGCCACTTTTTTAGTGCGAGGATGTTCATCACCCAAAGTTTGCTTATAGGTAGCCAATGTCAATTCATAATAGCTAATGGCTTTTTTGGTCTCGCCTAGTAAGTCCCATACACCGCCCAAATTATTGTGACGCATTGCCACCTGAATATGCATAGCACCATAGGTCTTTAAATCACTCGCCAGTGCTAATTCAAAATACTCAATGGCTTTTTCATACTCGCCTAGCTTCTTCCATGCTATGCCTAAATTATTGCGAACCATTGCCACACTAGAATGTGCTTCACCATAGGTTTTTAAATCACTTGCTAATGCCAGTTCATAATAATTAATGGCTTTTTCATGCTCGCCTAGTAAATCCCACGCAAAACCTAAATTATTGCGATAAGATGCCACATCAGGATGCGTTTCACCATGGGCTTTTAAACCACTCTCTACCGCCAATTCAAAATAGTCAACGGCTTTTTCGAACTTGCCTAATGCACTCCATGCCATACCTAAATTATTGCGACGACTTGCCACGACAGAACGTGCTTCACCATAGGTTTTTAAACCACTTGCTAACGCCAGTTCATAATAATTAATGGCTTTTTTGAGCTCGCCTAGTAAATGCCACGCACTACCTAAATTACTGCGATAAGTTGCCACAGTAGGATGTGCCTCGCCATAAGTTTTCAAACTACTTGCCAGTGCCAATTCATAATAACCAATGGCTTTTTTAGCCTTACCCAGTGATAGCCACACATCACCCAAATTACTGCGACGAGTTGCCACAGTAGGATGTGCCTCGCCATAAGTTTTCAAACTACTTGCCAGTGCCAATTCATAATAACCAATGGCTTTTTTAGCCTTACCCAATGATTTCCACGCTACGCCCAAATTATTGCGATAAACCGCCACAACAGGATGCGCCTCACCATAAGTCTTTAAAACACTCGCCAACGCCAACTCATAATAGCCAATCGCTTTTTTAGCCTTACCCAATGATTGCCACGCCATGCCCAAATAATTACGATCCCTTGCCAAACTAGGATGCCCCTCACCATAGATTTTTAAATTACCTGCCAACGCCAATTCAAAATAGCCAATCGCTTTTTTAAACTTCCCTAATGTCTGGTAAATAAACCCAAGTTCACTCAAATAAAGTGCATTTTCTGGTACTAAATCGTGCGCCTCTTGATAATGTTGCAATGCGTCCAAATAACGCACCTCTTTCTCAGCGATATTGCCTCGTTGAAAAGCAGCCTGTGCAACAACATTCTCCATTTCAATACCCTGCTTTATTTTGGTCGTATTGCTCGCATTACTATCTGCAAAAAAGTAATAACCGACCACAAGCAACACTACAAACAGCTTCACAAAAAATTTGTCTTTATTGGTTTTTACCAAAGATATTGTTCTATTTGCCATCAACCCATCCTTTTTTATCATAGAATACGGATTATACCCACTGCCTCACCGTTAATAATACCATTGTTCTCACCTTTATACCCTCGTTCCCGAATTCCTGCTTGAGGGTATTAGTTTGGATTATGCTTTGTTTGTTGAAAGTTGTATTTCCAAGCAGGAGCTTGGGAGCGAGGTTAGAGTGCTTTGACGGGTTGGCGATAGCCCTCTTGTTTTATCCTACTTGCGTGCCGCCTATTGTCAATTCATCGATTTTTAGGCTGGGTTGTCCGACCCCTACGGGGACGGATTGTCCATCTTTGCCGCAAACGCCAACGCCACTGTCGAGTTTTAAGTCGTTGGCGACCATGGAGATTTTTTTCAGTGCTTCGTCGCCAGAGCCGATGAGGGTTGCACCTTTGACGGGGGTGGTGATTTTACCGTTTTTGATAAGATAAGCTTCATTGGCTGAGAAGACGAATTTGCCTGAGGTAATGTCAACTTGTCCCCCATCAAAGTTCACAGCATAGAGTCCGTCATCTACTGAGGCAATCATATCCTCCAAGGTATCTTCGCCATTGAGCATATAGGTGTTAGTCATTCTTGGCATAGGGATGTGTGCATAAGACTCTCGTCGTCCATTGCCTGTTGACTCGACATTCATTAATTTTGCGTTCATCTTGTCAAATAGATAGCCTTTTAGAATGCCGTTCTCAATTAAGACGGTGTTTTGTGTTGGCGTGCCTTCATCGTCAACAGTTAAGGAGCCACGACGATTAGCCAAAGTGCCATTATCCACAATGGTACACTTTTCGCTAGCGACTTGTTCGCCGATTTTGCCAGTAAAAACCGAAGTGCCTTTGCGATTAAAGTCGCCTTCCAGTCCATGACCAATCGCCTCGTGTAGCAATACACCTGGCCAACCTGAGCCTAAGATGACAGGCAGTTTTCCGGCAGGAGCATCTTGTGCTTCAAGTGCGACTAAGGCTTGGCGGATTGCCTCTTGAGCATAGACTTCGGCAAAATTATGGTCAATAAAATAACGATAATCATAACGACCGCCACCGCCACTTGAGGCTTGCTCAATCCTGCCATCATGTTCAACAATCACACTCACACTCATGCGTACCATTGGGCGATAATCTTTTTGATAAACGCCGTCGGTTGAAACGATTAGCACCTCGGTATAAGCACCTGATAATGAGGCGCTGACTTGTTTGACTTTTGGCTCTTTTCTGGCGATGTTGTTAATGTGTTTGAGTAAGTCAACTTTCTCTGCTGAGTTTAAGCTGTCTAATGGGCTTAAACCGTTGTATTTGGCAATATGGGGGATAGATTGGAAGGTTTGGATTTTTTTTGTGGTTTGGTGTGCAGAGATGCCTTTGGCAAAATCAACGGCTTTTTCAATGGCATTTATATTCAAATCATCTGAATACGCAAAGCCTGTTTGTTCACCTTTAACAGCACGCGTTCCGACACCGTGACTAATATTATAGGTGCCAGATTTAACGATGCCTTCTTCTAAGAACCAAGATTCAGCAATTGAATGTTGGAAGTATAAATCGGCATAGTCGGTGCCTTTGACAAACAAATCTGTTAGTAAGCCTTCGATTTTGTCTTGGTTTAATTCGTGTTCATTTAATAATTCTTCAATCATAATTTCTCAACTTTTGGCTTATCCCATGGACCCGTTATTTTATATTTAAATTCCACCACACTATCGGCAATACTATCAATGATTTTACCATTAAACAGAATTTTGTCTGTAAGCCACGCACCTAAGCCTATCAATCCACCGCCAGCAAGATAAGTGGCCACAGGTACAGCGTCACTCACAGCAGGGATTATTGTGGCAACTAGGTCGTATTCTTTTTTAACAATATTCCCCTTTCCAGTCAGTGTAATTTGGCTTGATGAAGAATCAAGATTGAATGCCTCAATGGTGGCAACTGCATCTTTCAAGTGGATTTTTGCCTCAATTGTTTTATAAGTAAAACCCTTATTGGTAACATCAGACACATCTAATTTCAATCGTTCAGCAATCGAATTAATGTTCAATAATGACAAAATTCGTCCTAAATGTGGGTCTTTATCAGTGAACACACCTTTTTTAATTTTTAATGTTAAATCACCCGTGATATCTTGGTAATTCATATTCCACGGTGCACATTGACAAGAGAAAAGCACATCAAAATCAAACTCCCCACCCGTTATTTTTTCTTTAACTTTCAGTGCTTGTAAAAATTCAGCCAACCCTTTGCCCTTTGCATTAGCAGAAAGCATGGTTACACCTTCTCCCCAAACGCCATTAAAATTAAGCACTTTATCGCCCACTTTAAGCGCCTCAAACTGCAAATCAGTAATACGCAACAACTTATCCGTAGAAGTTAGTTCAACACTCAGATTTGGCAACATTTCTTCATTAATATACACCTCGTGGGTACTTAGGTGCATATCGGGTAAATCTTGTGGTGTAATTTTCCAATCACCCTTAATTGCATCCAAAGTAGTTACTTGCATGTCCAATAATCGAACATTTGGAATGTCATTTTCATTTAAGAAAATAGCCGCATTGCCTTTGATAGATTCAGACTCAATTTTAACACGCCAAGATTGGTCAAATTGTTTGCTAATATAAGCCTCAAATCCTTTGCTATTATTAACCAACTCCACACCAAAGGTGTTTTCATTTTTATACCCTTTTTTGTTGGGATTGATGTGAATATCAAAGGGCAAACCACGAATATTACCAACACCTGTGGCTGTGATTTTGTTATCGTGAAACCTTAGTTTTGAGTTGTAATTTTTAACTTTAACTGCACCATCCAAAACACTTAAATGATTATCTTTAAGTTCTAAATCAATATCCACAATTGATTTTCTTTCATCCAAAGGAATAACCAACTGCATAGTGCCATCAATCTTGCCAGACAGGTCAAATTGACGCAAGGTTTTATCCATTGTTTTGTTCAACGGTGCGCGTTTTAAAAAGGCAATCAACTGCTCACTTTGAGCGTGAATACCGCCACTCACTTCGAGCTCTAACTGCGTTTGATTCAGGTCTGCAATTTGCACCTTAATATCGTTGAGCGGCAACTCATTGAGTTTGGCATTATGCACCATTACCACGATTTTTTTACCGTTAGTGTTTAAACTGGCGTTGAGTTTTTTAAGTGGTTTCCAATCAGGGTCAAACAGCAATTCCATATTTTTCAACTGTGCATTAAATTGCGTTTCAATCACAGTTGGCTTGGATAGATTTTTCTTCATCCGCAGTTTTAATTTTTGCAAAGTACCTGCAATAAAACCACGCTTTATCCACGCATAAGTATCCTTATCGACCAACTGTGAGGGTAAATATTTAACCAATCTATTGGACTGTATTTTCTCTAAATCACTTTTAAATTCAAGCCAATAATCATCTTTTTTATTAGTAAGTGTAATCTCAGAATGCACCGATAACTCATCGTTACTCATTAGAATTGGCACGACTAAAGGGGCATTCTTATCTAAGATGTTCGGCAGAATAATGTCAATATTTACCCAAATAGATTCTGTGTCTGATGAATCAAAACTGAGGTTTTGTTTGCTGATTTTAAGCCTATCGTGTGTCAATAATATAGGTGCAATTTCAAATTTTTTCTCGCCCTTTACATCCATAACAATAGTTGCATTAATGCTTAACGACTTAAGGAAGTCAAACTCTTTTACATCCAAAAGCGTGACCAATTTGTTAACTTTTTCAGTGTTAAATTCAGCAGGTCTTGAATAGAGTGTTAATGTATTAATAGAAATTTTACTCGAATGATAAATACCCTCAAATAACGAACTCAAATTAATATCCCACGCCAAATCGTTAATAGTCGCAATCGACATTTGCTGTGCAGTAGTGGCAACTTCTAAATTATTTATATATAAAGTAAAATTGCCTGTGTCAAAATTAAAATCCAGGCGAGGGGTAGATATATTAATATTGGCACCACTCAGCTCGGACAATTTATTTTCAATAGGTTTTTCAACCAACACTGGAAACACCATTACAATTGCGATAAGCACAGCAATAATGAGTACCAAAATACTCCCAATCAAAGGCAATTTAACTCTTTTTCTCATTCAAAAATACCCATTATTTTATTTTTTGCAACTTTATCAAAATTGAAAACCCGCCCATTCATTGCCACATAAATACCTTTTTCAAGCGTCTGCACACTGCTCAACGCAAAACCCAAATTAAACAACGCATCTGAATTATTGATTGAATAAGGTACCATTGCCCCAAACAAAACAATAGTTTTGCCTTTCACCTCCTTACCCAATAATTGTGCTGTTTCCACCATCGTGTCTGTGCCATGCGTAATCAAGATTTTATCCTCTTTTGAACCAAGGCATTTTGATAAAATCAACTGGCGATCTGCTTTGGTTATTTCCAAAGAGTCTTTTAAAAACAAGACTTCAGAAACCGTCTCACTCATCGAATGCCCGCGATTGAGCATATCAACTATATGCGTTTTTTTAAACACTAATTCACCCGTCAGTTCGTCATAAACTTTGTCAATCGTGCCACCAGTAATCAGCAGTTTAATCATTGCCAAACTGCCTCATTAAAATTTGCCAAAATGTTTTTGTCTTTAGTGATTAATTTGGCATTATCCGCCATAGCAGATGCGACAATCAGACAATCAAATACATCGCGCGTCCAATCAATGGTTAGTGCAAAATTAGTAATTAATACATTATTGGGGTTGACTTCTTTGAGTCCAAAATCTTTTTGTAAAGTTTGGATAATAGTATTTGGAGTGTGCTTTATTCTGCCAATTTCATACATATATTGTAATTCTAATCGGACAATTTGACTCATCGCTAAATCATTTTCCTGTAGCATTTCGATTTGTTTTCTTATCTTTTTAACTTCGCCATAATAAAGCCAAATAGCGATATGTGTATCTAAATGTAGCACAATTACAAATCGTCAAATTTACTTAAATTCCAGTGTGGAATATGCAAATCCACTAAATCCTCAGGATCTCCAACTATGCCATCACGCTTCACCAAATTATCCAACTTAGATTTTGGCTTTTCCACTACAATTTTAACAATATGCCCTTTGCGTTTAATTTCTAGTGGGATGCCTGTTCTAATCACTTCATCCACATAGCCAAACAAATGTGAACGCAACGCCGTTAACGATAAACTCATCTTGTTTCCCCTAAATAAAACACCTGCACATATGCTACCATAAAAATATGTGCAGGTATTATTCTCTTCTGCCGAAAATATCACTGCCAATACGCACAAAAGTCGCGCCGTTTTCAATAGCAGATTCTAAATCATGGCTCATGCCCATTGATAAAACCTCTAAATCGGGGTATTTATCAAGAATAGCGCTTATCTTGGCAAAACTTTGTGTGGCATTATCGGGGTTGGGAATACACATAAAACCTTGCAAAGTTAGGTTTTTTAATTCGTCAAACTGAGTAATTATTTCATTAATTTCATTTACTAACACACCTGATTTAGTGGGCTCGTTATTGATATTAATTTGTAACAAAACATTGAGGTTTGGCAGGTTTTTTGGTCGTTGGTCGTTGAGTCGTTGAGCGATTTTAAGCCTATCAATGCTATGCACCCAATCAAAATTTTGGGCGATTTTCTTAGTTTTATTTGATTGAATTGGACCAATAAAATGCCAAATCAAAGCTTGCTCTTTTAGAATTTCAATTTTCTCTAAAGCTTCTTGCAAATAATTTTCACCAAAATGGCGTTGCCCTGCATCAATGGCTTGCTGTAAATCTGAAGCAGGTTTGGTTTTGCTAACGGCAATTAAAGTGACTTGCTGATTTTTATCAACACGCTTAATTCGTGCCTGGACTTGCTTTAAATTCTTCGCAATCAAAACACTGTGCGAGCGTCAAAAATCGGGCCATCGACACAAACGCGTTTCATCGCAGCTCCATTCTCGCTCTGCACTTCCACCACGCACCCTGCACAACCACCTACCGCACACGCCATATATTCTTCCAACGATACTTGGCAAGGTAAATCATATTCCTCTGCCAATTTTGCCACTGCTTCTAACATCGGATGCGGACCACAAGAATAAATTTCCACTTGTGCCAAATCTTCTTTCGGCAAATTATCCAAGTAAGCTCGTGCCAAATCTGTTACAAACCCTTTGAAAACCCCTTCATACCCTTGCAAACTGGCAAGGCGACAAGCAACCCCCCACTCTTCTAAAAGAGGCATTGTGTAACTGGCTTGCGGACAGCATGGTCCAATATTGCTAAATTCTGGCGTAAAGGGAAATGGCACTTCCGAACCCAAAATCACAAAAGGGTCGTAATCAGAATTTTGAATTTGTTGTGCAATCGCAATCATCGGTGGCATTCCCACGCCGCCGCCAATCAGTAACGGCAATTTTTTATCCGTCATCTCAAAGCCATTTCCAATCGGCCCAATAATCGACAACACATCGCCCACTTTTCGTTCGGATAATTGACGAGTACCCTCGCCCACCGCCTTATAAAGTAAATCAAAAGTGCCATTTTCCACATCCACTGACATAATTGAAATCGGTCGCCTCATAGCGAGAGAATTAGAAACCGTAATATGCACAAACTGCCCCGGTTTGGTTTCTTTGGCTATAATATCCGATGCCAAAGTCAAAATATACTGCTCGCCCTCAAATTTATAATGCGCCAAAATCTGGCAGTCACAAACTTTAATCGTTCCTCTATGCGACTTATTCATTGCGGGTAATCAATGTGCCCACACCCTCATCGGTGAAGACCTCCAAAAGCACCGCGTGAGGCACACGCCCATCAATAATATGCGACGCTTTAACCCCGTGTTTCACCGCCGATAATGCACAACCAATCTTCGGTAACATTCCGCCGTGAATCGTGCCATCATCAATCAATTCATCCACCGTATGTGCATCTAATCCTGTTAATAATTCGCCCTCAGCGTCCAACAAACCCGTGGTATTCGTCAGCAAAATTAATTTTTCTGCATTCATTGCTTCGGCAATCGCACCTGCTACCAAGTCCGCATTAATATTATAAGAAGCCCCGTCCGAACCCACGCCAATGGGTGCAATCACAGGAATAGCACCCACCTCTAATGCCTCAATCATTGCTGTTTTAACGGCACTCACTTTACCAACAAAGCCCAAGTCTGTACCATCACCAAAATCCAATTTCGTCGCAGAAACAACCCCATTTTTCTGACCAACCAACCCTTCAGCCTGTCCGCCATGCTGACGAATCAAATCAACAATTTTTTTATTCACAACCTCACCCAATACCAACTCAACGGTACGCATAGTCTGCTCATTAGTAACACGCATCCCGTGAATAAACTCAAATTCCTGATCCAACTCCTTCAGCGCTTTACCAATTTGTGGACCACCTCCATGCACCACAATCGGATTCATTCCCACTGATTTCATCAATACAATATCGCGCGCAAAACTTGACTTCAACTCCTCATCAATCATCGCATTCCCGCCATATTTAATAACGATATTTTTACCCGCGAATTTTTGAATATAAGGCAACGCCTCAATAAGAACACTAGCAATATTATTGGTTTTATTAGACATTGTATAAAAGGTTGAATTTATTAGACAATGATTTTACCATTAAAAATATCTACTTTATCGCCCCTACGCAAAACCCATTTAAATAAGACTTTTGTATAAATAGGGATGATTAGCAAAATTCAGTTTTTGCCAAATTGGTGCTCTTTATAGTGCCCCTTGAGGGGTAAAAAATGGATTTTTGATGATTGCCTCAAACTATACGCCGATTTTTTACAGAATCAATTATTCAACAAATAACGCGCGAGTATAACACCCACGCCTACTGCCAACAACGACAACGCAATATTCAATAAAATATTCAAACTTGCTTGCCCATAATGCCCCATACTCATCATCTCCACCGACTCCCACGACAGCGTTGACATCGTCGTCAGTGACCCCGTAAAGCCAATCAAAAGTAGCAACCGATATGCCTCACTCAACATTGCTTTTTCCAAAACAATCACCACCAACACTCCTGCCAAAAATGACCCAAGCACATTCGCCCCCAAAGTCCCATAAGGAAATCCATGTCCAAAAATCGAATTCACTAATATCGTCAAATAATAACGCAAACTTGCCCCAATCGTGGCACCCGCACCAATGGCTAAAACTGTCGGCAAAAAAGTCATTTCTCACTCCGTAATTGTTTTAATTTATCGCTAATTTTAATCTCTAAACCCCTGTCAACAGGTGCATAATATACTTGCTCTCCCAATTCCTCGGGAAAATACCTCTGTCCCTTCGCAACTCCATCTGTCTCATTATGTGCATACCGATACCCTTCCCCATACCCTAAATCATCCATTAACGCAGTCGGTGCATTGCACAAATGTTTAGGCACTGCCAAATCCGCACTTTCTTTCGCCATTTCCATCGCTTGATTAAATGCCACATAAACTGCATTCGATTTCGGTGCAACCGCACAATAAACCGCCGCCTGTGCAATCGCTCGATTCCCTTCCTTCTCACCTACACGCTCAAACACATCCCACGCATTCAGTGCAATTTCCAACGCACGCGGATCAGCATTGCCTATATCCTCTGACGCAATCGCCAACAATCGTCGAGCAATCGTTTTCGCACCACACCCTGCCACCAGCATTCTCGCCATCCAGTATAACGCTCCATCAGGCGACGAGCCACGCACCGATTTATGAAAAGCCGATAATTGCTGATAAAAAATATCTCCACCCTTGTCAAACACACTGATTTTTTTCTGCAGCAAATTCCCCACCGATGCACTATCCAATTTGTTCAGTTTTGCCAACGCAATCTGCTCAACAATATTAATCAAGCGCCGTGCATCGCCTCCACTCGAATTTATCACACTGAGTCGCGCACCTTCATCCATTGCTTCTAATTTTTCGTGTGTTAATGCCCGTTGCAAAATCTGCGCCATTTCTTCTGCACTCAGCGCCTCCAATACATACACGCTCACCCGTGACAACAACGCCCGATTTAACTCAAACGATGGATTCTCAGTCGTCGCCCCAATCAGTGTAATCAACCCCGACTCAATATGTGGTAAAAACGCATCCTGTTGCGCCTTATTAAACCGATGAATTTCATCCACAAACAAAATCGTTTTCTGTCCAATATTTTGAAATTTCCGAGCATTTTCAACTACTACCCGCAATTCCTTAACCCCATCCAACACCGCACTAATCTGTGCAAAATATCCCTCCACCTGTCCCGCAATAATCTTTGCCAGTGTCGTCTTCCCCGTCCCCGACGGCCCCCACAAAATCATTGAATGCAACTGCCCCTCATCCACCGCCTGCTGTAACGGATGCGTCGCATTCAATAAATGTGACTGTCCAAAAAAATCACTTAAGGTTTGTGGTCTTAAAATTTCAGCTAAAGGTTTCATTTTTTACATAATACTCAATATTAAACTTCTTGAATTCATATCACAAGTGCCAGCCCTTTGTTAATATTTCCCCTGATATTACCGAGTAGTTTATCATCTATTTCTGTCTTAAACAATTCAATATAAGAGGCACCTCTTGTCTTTGCATTATTACCCAATGCCAAATATTCCTGATGTGGCATAATCAGGCTATTAGCAATACCCAAAGAGACCTTTGCATAAACCAACTCAAAAACCACCAATCTAGTAAAATAGCATTCATTCAAACAACTCATAAAAACATCTAAAATGTCCTGGAAACAAACAGCCCAAAACTCATTCGCAGATTCTCTTGTTATTGAACATAAATCTCTATCAGAACTAGATGATGTGCATAACATCATCAACTGGAGTGAGATAGAGAAAACACTTTCAAACTTGCATTCATCCAAACGAGGCGCACCGAGCTATCCGCCACTGATGATGTTTAAAATCCTAATACTTCAGGCTTGGTACAACCTAAGTGATGAGGCACTAGAAAAACAAATAGCCAGAGATTTAATGTTTAGAAGGTTTATTGATTTATCTCTATCTGAGAGTGTACCTGACCATTCAAGCATATGGCGTTTTAGACAACAACTAAATACTGAAAATTTGCTAGAACCACTCTTGGAGCAAATCAACCATCACTTAACACAAAATTCAATTATAGTCTCATTAGGTTCAATCAATATTATTGACGCTACAGTTATTGAAGCCAAGCAATGCAGAAAACGCAAAGGCAAAGATGGTAACAACACCCAAGACTGCGAAGCTGGCTATAATGTCAAAACTGCAGCCGATGGCAAACGCAAAACCACCTATGGTTTTAAGATGCATGTCAATACCGATGAAGATGGCTTTGTTAAAAAGATGACTTATACCCCCGGTAATGTCCATGACTCAAAAGAATTTGATAAACTCTTGGTGTTAGAACAAGCCCAAGACAAACTAAAAACCTATGGTGAAGTCTACGCTGATAGTGCTTATGCCAATAAAAATAACGATGAAAAGCTGGGCAATCAGAACAATAAAGTCCTGCACAGGGCTTACAGAAACAGACCTTTAACCAAACAACAAAAGCAAGAAAATAAACAACGCTCATCTATTCGCTATATTGTAGAGCGTACTTTTGGACTACTCAAACTTCACCACGGCTTAGGCAAGGCAAGATACCTTGGACTAGAGAGGAATAAGGTCAGGGCACAACTGATTGCAATGAGTCATAATCTTAAAACTGGAATGAATATTTTTAAACAGATGCGAAATCTACAGGATTGTTGTATTCAATGAGTAGCAAAAGGCTAAAAATGGAGAAATAAAGTAATGAAAAGTTAGAAGAATAAGGATTTTTTAGGTTTTTTGTGAAAAAATACAAAAAACTTTGGAAAAATTTTAAAAATTGGAATTAAGATAAGGAATTGTGTTTTATGCAAAGGTCTCACTAAGGCTATTTCATTATGAAACGATAAATGAATATTCTAAGCACTTAGTAAAATTCCTATAACTTTGAGAGGAAGCTGAAGAGTTTAAAGTTCAAATCACCTTATGATATAGTTTTACAAAGGTATTGGGGTAAAATTGCTATTTTTTATAAGGTCCTGTGTGTTGTTGAGGATTAAACATCTAAACATGGTTTAGAGCAATGGGGATACAGTATAAAAGTTAAGCGACTAAAAAATTAATATACATTTTAAAAATAAAATTATGAACAAACTAACAAGCAATCAAAAAAAATTCCTACGCGCTCGTGGGCATATTCTTAATCCTGTCATTATGATTGGGCAGCACGGGCTGAGTGAGTCGGTGTTGGCGGAATTGGCGGTGAGTATGACTAAGCATGAGTTGTTGAAAATAAAAATTCGTGCGGAGGATAGGGAAGATAGACAGCGGATGATTGATGAAATACTGAGCGTGACAAAGGCACATTTGATACAGGTGATTGGTAGTGTGATGGTGATTTATCGTGCATTTGATGAAGAACCTGAAATTATTTTGCCTAGAAAATAGTGAAAATAGCCATCAGTGCGGCTGAGACTTCAGGTGATTTGATTGGCTCAAAGTTGGTGGCTGCGTTAAAAGCACAAAATCCTGATATTCAAATACAAGGACTAGCTGGTGATAAGATGATTGACGCTGGGTGCGTGCAGGTGTGGAATCAGAAGCGGGTAAATGTGATGGGATTCAGTGAAGTGTTGAAAAAATTGCCTGCGTTATTACGACTCAGAAAAACCATTATTCAGTATTTTTCCAAGGATAAGCCCGATGTTTTTATTGGGGTGGATGCGCCCGATTTTAATTTTGTGATTGAGAAAAAACTCAAACGAAAAGGTGTGAAAACAGTGCATTTTATTTCACCATCAGTGTGGGCATGGCGACAAAATCGGGTGAAAAAAATCAAAAAATCAACCGATTTGATGTTGTGTTTATTCCCTTTTGAGGTAGATTTTTATAAAAAATATCAACAGCGTGCTGTGTTTGTTGGGCATCCATTGGCTGAAATGCTACAACCAAGAGTCAACTATCAACCCACTAAGAATATTTTGTTAATGCCCGGTTCTCGTGAGAGTGAAATAACTCGGTTATTGCCTGAAATGTTGGCAGCAGCTTTGGTAATGGCAAAGCAGGATACGCAGTTAACCTTTCATTTAGCATTGGCAAATGATGAGTTGCTTGAATGGGCAAAACCTTTGGCTGAGAAGGCGAAAGTGAGCGTTTCTATGGGCGATGCGCATCAGCGTATGCCGCAGTCAGATTTGGTCTTGGTGGCGAGTGGCACGGCGGCTTTGGAGTTGGCGTTGTTGGGTGTGCCAATGGTGGTGGTGTATAAATTATCGGCATTTAGTTATTTTATTGCATCCAGATTGGTCAAAATTAAGTGGGTGAGTTTGCCAAATATTATTGCTAAAAAAACCTTAGTGCCAGAATTGATTCAAGGGCAAGCAAATGGGGGGAATATTGCTAAATATGCAATGGATATTTTGCACGGCGATATGGAGGCATTGACGCAAGAATTTAATAATATTTACCGGCAATTAAACCTAAATGCTAGTGAAGAATCGGCACGACTTATTTGCGATTTTATCAATGAATGACATCGTTAAAATCGCACTCAGTGAAGATATCGGCACGGGCGATGTGTCTGCCAATTTACTGGATGATAAAATCGTATCAGCACAAATTATTGCCAGAGAATTTGCCGTCATTTGCGGTATTGAATATGCACAAACCGCCTTTTTAACACTTGATAGCGACATCCAAATCAAATGGTATTTTCAAGAGGGTGATACGATTCAAGCAGAGCAAATTTTGGGTGCTTTATCAGGTTCTGCGAATGGCATTATCAGTGCTGAAAGGGTGGCGTTAAACTTCTTACAAACTTTGAGTGCTGTTGCCACACAGACTAAATTTTTGGTCAATAAAATCGCACATACTGATGCTCAGTTATTAGATACTCGAAAGACTATTCCAGGGTTGCGATTAGCGCAAAAACAGGCTGTCAAATGTGGGGGCGGCATCAATCATCGTATTGGTTTATATGATGCTGTGATGCTTAAAGAAAACCACATTATTGCTGCTGGTTCAATTACGCAAGCGGTGCAAGTGGCAAGTAATAAATATCCAAATTTACCCTTGATTGTTGAAGTAGAAGACCTAACTCAGCTTGCCGAAGCGTTGAAATTATCAGGTGTTACCCGCGTGCTTTGTGATAATTTTACAATCGCTGATTTGACTCAAGCAGTTAAACTAGCAAATAACATTTTGCCCCTAGAGGCGTCAGGCAACATTGATGAAACCACGATTGTTGCCGTAGCTGAAACAGGTGTTGATTATATTTCTACGGGTAGTATTACTAAGAATATTCAAGCGATAGATTTATCACTAAGATTTACCTGAAGCAAAGAAAATTGGCGATAATAAGCTGTCTTGAGTATTGTATCTGAGTGGTTCGCCATTCTCGTCTATCACAGAACCCCCCGCATTTTCTAAAATACAGCCTCCTGCTGCGGTATCCCACTCAGAGCAAGGTCCAAATCTTGGGTAATAATCATAATTACCTTGTGCAATTTCGCAAAACTTTAACGCACTACCCAAACGACTGACTTGATGCTCGCCCAACTCCGCAAGATGTTCGCCCAACTTTGGATTATGTGACGAATGACGCCCTGTTACCACACGCAATGGCCGTTCAGCGACACAAGCGTTAATACACTCGTGGGTATTATTGTAATACCTATAAGATTTTGCATTAAAACCATAATAATGAACGCCCGTAATCGGCGCATAAACCAGTCCAAAAATCGCCGTATGATTTTTAATATAAGCAATACAGATGCAAAATTCATCCGTTCGTTCAATAAAGTCTCTGGTGCCATCCAACGGATCAACCAGCCAATATTCATCCCACTTTGAACGCTCTTCTATCGCAATTACATCTGATTCTTCGGACAAAATAGGGGTGTTTGGCGTTAGTTTGGATAATGTATCAACAATAGATTGATGTGCATTTTTATCAGCAATTGTGAGTGGCGTATCGTTCGTTTTTATTTCAACCTTGATATCGGTTTTATAGTGCGATAAAATATCCTCACCAGTCTTGGTGGTTAGTTTAATCAATTGTGGCAAAATTTTATCAAATGTCATAAGGTTACTATACCTTCTCAACTGCAAGTATTTTTTCATTCTGAAAAGACAGATTTGAAAAAATACGATTGAGCATAGATATCACTATGTGATTGAGTATTCCTCCCAATCTAACGCAGTAGAATGGAGAAATACTCAGCAATTTGGTGGGCCTACTTGGACTTGAACCAAGGACCAATCGATTATGAGTCGATTGCTCTAACCAACTGAGCTATAGGCCCGTAAAGGGTTACTCTAAGAAGCTTGCAAGTTTATGTGCTCTGGACGGATGTCTGAGTTTACGCAGGGCTTTGGCTTCAATTTGACGGATGCGCTCACGCGTCACATCAAATTGACGGCCAACTTCTTCGAGAGTGTGGTCGGTGTTCATATCAATACCAAAGCGCATTTTCAACACTTTTGCCTCTCTTGGAGAAAGGTTAGCAAGCAAGTCGCCAGTAGTCTCTCTTAGGCTTTCTTTGGTAGTGATATCTACGGGTGAAGACAGGTGAGTATCTTCAATAAAATCACCAATATTTGAGTCTTCATCGTCACCGACAGGGGTTTCCATTGATAATGGCTCTTTGGCAATTTTTAAAATCTTAATAATTTTGTATTCTGGCAATTCCATTTCTGTTGATAATTCTTCAGGTGTCGCCTCTCTACCATATTTTTGCAGTAATTGACGCTTGACACGATTGAGTTTGTTAATGGTTTCAATCATATGCACAGGAATACGAATAGTGCGTGCTTGGTCAGCGATTGAACGGGTGATTGCCTGGCGAATCCACCAAGTTGCATAAGTTGAGAATTTGTAACCACGACGATATTCGAATTTATCAACGGCTTTCATTAGCCCAACATTGCCTTCTTGAATTAGGTCTAAGAATTGCAAGCCACGATTTGCGTATTTTTTCGCAATCGAAATAACTAAACGCAAATTAGCCTCAATCATTTGTGATTTTGCTTTTTTGGCGTTGCGGTCACCACGGCGATAGAGTTTATTGAGTGCTTTTAACTCAGTAATGGTAAGTTGCATTTTCTCTTCTTGCTCGTTAAGATTTTTCTGTGCGTAATAAATTTTATCTTTGCTGCTTTCTAATTTAGTTTGAACTTTTTGATCTAATTCTGCTTTCTTCAACCAGTCAAAATTTGTTTCATTACCCGTAAATAATTCAAAGAATTGGGCGCGTTCCATGCCGGCATACAAACAAGTATTTTGGATAATTTTCTCTTGCTCTTTCATAGTGGCGACATAGTCGCAAACTGTTTCAATCATTGTTGTGACTAATTTTGGTGCAAGGCGTAAATCCGATAAGTCTGTTGCTAATGCGGTGCGTGCAGAGATAGTTTTTTTATCACTGAAACCATGTTTTTTATTGGCATTTTGATATTTTTTAGAGGCCTTAACGATTTTATCAAAACGAATATACACTTGATCCTCATCTGGACCTGTGTATTCCATTTCTTCCATGTCTGCATATTCTTCATCATCGTCAAATTCACCTGCATCAAAGGCTGCTTTTTTCTTCTCAAAATCTTGTGCATCATTTTGATAGCCAATGATAACATCAGTCATCTTACATTTGCCTTCTTCAAGTCGCAAATGCGCTTTAAAAAATTGCTCAGTAGTTGATGGGTAAAGTGTAATCGCCTGCATAATTTCAAAGATACCAGCTTCAATTTCTTTGGCAATACGGATTTCATCTTCTTGCTCTAACAAGTCCACCACACCCATTTCACGCATATACATTCTTACTGGGTCAGTGGTTCTGCCGAATTCTGAATCCAATGCTGCAAGCGCTGCAATTGCTACTTCTGCTGAAGTGGATTGTGCTCTTGCACCTGATTCTACAACTAAAGTATCTGCATCAGGAATCGTTTCAGAAACAACAATATCTAACTCTTCTAAAATGGTTTTGATTGGTTCAATTTGTTCTTGTGTGAGCAAGTCCTTCGGTAATAAATCATTCAATTCGGCATAGGTTAAATAACCTTTTTCTTTGCCGAGCATAATGAGCTGTTCGAGGGCTTGTTTATGTGCTTTTGTTGTAGATTTCATAAGTATTTTCTGAGTTTATGATTGACTAAAGAAGACATTTGCATAAATACGAATAAGTTCTCTAAAAAGTGCAATTATACAGTTAGACTTTTATATAGGGGTTTAAATTCAAATTTCAAGTGCGATTTTTATTCAGCGTCAGAGAATATGGTGCTAATAGACTGTTCTTCGCTGATACGCTTAATAACTTCTGCAATTTTTGGTGCAAATGACAGTTGTCTAATCTTATCGCAACTCGCTGCTGGACCCGATAAAGGAATGGTGTTAGTTGCGACCAATTCATCTAATTTTGAATTATTAATATTCTCAATCGCTTTGCCTGATAAAACAGCATGTGTTGCATAAGCCACCACTTTTTTAGCGCCCCTTTCTTTTAAAATTGCTGCCGCCTGACAAAGCGTACTCGCCGTATCCACCATATCATCAATCAAGATACAAGTGCGCCCTTCAACTTCACCAATCACATTCATCACTTCAACAACATTCGCTTTAGGGCGTCGTTTGTCAATAATTGCTAAATCCACATCATTCAACTTCTTGGCTGCTGCACGCGCACGCACCACACCGCCCACATCAGGTGACACCACAACGATATCGTCATAGTTTTGCGCTATAATATCTTCCAATAAAACGGGCTGTGCATAAATATTATCAATTGGAATATTGAAAAACCCTTGAATTTGATCCGCGTGCAAGTCAACTGTCAAAATCCTATCAACCCCCGCCGCTTCAATCATCTTAGCTGCCAACTTAGCCGTAATCGGCACGCGCGTCAATCGAGACCGACGATCCTGACGAGAGTAACCTAAATAAGGCACAACTGCGGTAATACGAGACGCTGAAGAACGCTTCAACGCATCCACAATAATTAATAACTCCATCAAAGTCTCCGCCGGAGACGGACCACAAGTTGGCTGCAACACAAACACATCACACCCACGCACATTTTCCAAAATCTCAACCTGCGCTTCCCCATCACTAAATTGGCTAACAAGTGCCTTGCCTTGTGTTATGTTTAAATTTGAAATAATTTCGCCAGAAAGCTGCGGGTTAGCATTACCACTAAAGATTTTAATTGTGTCGAGTGACATATGAAGGCTGACTTGTTATAAAGTGTGTAAATTATACAATGATAAAATAATAAATCCCACGAATTAAGAAATAAAGGCACAAAAATCCCTAAACAATTTAGCGTTTTAAAATAGCTTGATATAGTTAAGGAGTTTGTTATTCTTTTCTAAGTATTTTTAAAAGACGACGAAAATAAATAAATTGGCTGGGCTGGCAGGATTCGAACCTGCGCATGACGGGATCAAAACCCGTTGCCTTACCGCTTGGCGACAGCCCAATTAAGGATTAACTTCTAAAAGTTAATAGTTGGCGAGGTATTCATTGCTTTTGCAACAAACCCCGACCACTGCTTTGGTAACTTGTTCAATGCTACCAAAGCATCTTTCTCATCTTTAAACTCCACAAAAACACAGCAGCCTGTGCCTGTCATCCTTGGCTCATACAGATAATTTTCGGCTGATTTTAAATGCACCAACGCTTCCAAAACCTCACTCTCTAACTGTATAGCAGCCTCAAGACAATCATTGTGTGGATTGATTAACTCTGAGAAAGCGTGTATTTTCCCTATGATGGGAGTCATTGTCAATGCTTTATGCGAGAAAATTTTTTTGGTAGAGATAGGTTTATTGATAGAAACCACTAAAAAGTAGTGTTTTGGCAAGTGTACTGGCGTCAAAATCTCTCCCACACCTTCTGCCCAAGCACTATGCCCAGCAATGAAAATCGGTACATCAGCACCCAGTGTTAAGCCGATTTCTGCCAGTTGCTTTTCTGAATATTGCGTGTCCCATAATTTGTTGAGTGCAATGAGTGTGGTCGCTGCATTTGAACTGCCACCCCCCAAACCACCTCCTGCAGGAATTTTTTTAAGAACTGAAATATCAGCCCCTAAATTGGTATTCGTGGCTTTTTGTAGTGCTTTTGCGGCTTTAATAATTAAATCTTGCGCCTCTGGCACAGTTTCGTTACCAAAAATTCGGGCAATAATGCCATCTTCTCTAACTCCAAAAGTTAATTCATCACAATAATCCAGCAACTGAAAAATACTTTGCAGGTTATGATAGCCATCATTTCGTTTGGAATTAATGTGCAAAAATAAGTTAATTTTTGCAGGGGATTGCCATATATTAGGAATTTTTTTGATATTTTGTTGCCTGATTATAAGTTGGTAATTTATGGGCTTGTTTAGCCATACATATAATCCCTAATGTATTCTTCGGATAAGTCTTTTCTTTCAATTAAGTCTTGCATAAACCCTCTGTCAACTTTATTGAAATTTTGATAATCTGCATCAAAATCCATAAAAGTTTCAGCCTCTATTTTGACGGCGATAATTTTTTTTGCAGATTCTTGTGCAAATTTAATGCTTTCTTGAGTTGGTAAATTCATTGTTCTCGTCCTTAATTTGTAAAAATATTTAATCTAATTAACTTTAATGGCAATGATACGCTGATATCTTTTTGATTTTGCAATAAAATTGTAAGTTATTTCTATAGTGAAATAAAAAACCGAAATTATACTAGAAAATTAACTTTGAATAAAATATCTTCTATAATGCTTAAGTTCATCAATAGATTCACGAATATCAGCGAGTGCGAGATGTGCAGACTCACCTTCTCGAATCATTTTTGCCTCAGGTTTCCAA
>FPHY01000113.1_pt1 | contig 26245 bp, 30 predicted proteins | sample 1057291 | NCBI WGS metagenome assembly FPHY01 (sample SAMEA4473301, study PRJEB15554) | hydrothermal vent metagenome | biome: marine basaltic hydrothermal vent biome; feature: marine hydrothermal vent; material: water | place: Pacific Ocean | collected 2011-06-14/2011-07-23 | depth 1705 m | reverse complement strand
TTTGAAATTTTCTTACATAACAAACCTCGAGAGCCTTCTTTTTCTGGTTTGATTTTATACTTTTTTGGTACACATTCATGGGTTTTTATACTTCGATGCTTCATGGAATCTTTGATGATTATCCAACTCAATATAATCTATGGCTTTGTCTTTACCATCCACAGATATTGCAATCCCTAAATCTTTTAAACATTTGGCACATCTACTATTTATAAAAAATAATGGGACAAAAGCACTAATTCTTGTTCACTTTGGTGTGCTTAAAAAATCAAGGATAGCAAATAAGTATCTCTGATTTTTTAAGCACACTAAAACCAACAATGAGTAGCTCGTTTTTGTCCCATTATTTTTTATAAAATGGTATAACCCTCTAATTGCTTACTAAATGGAAGTGTTATTTCCCAAGTTTCATTGCCTTTTTTAACAAAAAGATGAGTAACCCAACTTTGTTTTGATAACGAACATATGGCTAAAAAAGCACTGCCCGAAAAACTGTTTTTAGTTTGTTTGTATAAGCGATATTGTGGCGTAGTGGTATCAATTTCAATTGCCTCAAAAGCCACACTTGACTCATCGATTTTATCTCCTTTTATCTCAACAGAAACAGTCAATTTTTCAGTGCTGGGAATGCCTCTTGGCAAAACATTTACTTTAATAGAACTGTATTCATCTAGCGTAATTTGACAACTACTTTTATCAATTTGACAATCGTCAGCTTGCAGATAATGATTAATATTTTGAGTATTCCAATTAACAACCGCATACCCCAGCAAAACAATGAATATCGCCAAGATTGCCCCAATAATAACAACAGGTCTATATTCCATTAAAAATGCTCCATTATCAATTTAATATCTTGCATCATTTCTTTTGGCTTGTGTGGCGATGGGAATCCTGCAAAAATTTGTCCCTCGGGATTAAGTAAATAAATCCAAGCGGTATGGTTGACAATATACCCCTCTTTTAGTGCATTTTCAGATAATTTTTCGCTGGCTTTGAGGGTGGTTTGTTTGCCATTTTCAGCCACAATAACACGCTCATAATACGCACCAAAAGGCTTGATAAGCCTATCAATTTGTGCCTGCTCACCAGAAACACCGATAAATTCTTTATCAAAATAGGAAATATAGGTTTTCAATACTTCGGGTGTATCTCTCAATGGGTCAAAAGTTATTGCCACTACCTTTGGCATTGTTGTTGTTTTGTCTTCCTCCATCAATCGCTTCAACGATGCCATATCCATTAATTCAGTAGGGCAAATATCAGGGCAATGGGTATAAATAAATAACACCAAACTCCACTCGCCTTTTAAATGCTCGTTATTAAACGCTTGATTATCGTAGTCCAATAAAGAAAATTTGGGTAATGCCTTATCTGGATTATAAATAATATGAGAGGCTTTCAGTTGTTGTGACAAAATCGCCCGATAATCTTTGTCCATAGTCACCAAATAAAACGATGCGATAGCCAAGGCAACCACGCTAATACCACTGAGTAATTTATAATTCATTTTAGTGCATGAGATGATTTTTCATCATCCCATTCTTTTTAACCAAAGCCTTAACAACTTGAGTAGTGCCATTATCGAATTTAAGGCTTATTGTTACCGTTTCACCCGTGCGTGGCACACGCTTTGGGCCAATCAACATCACATGCCAACTGCCTAGCTTTACATGTAGTGTTCCCTGTGCTGGAATAGGCATAAAATCTTGTTTTACCATTTTCATCATACCGCTATGCATTATCGTCCTATGTAATTCAATACGCTTATAACCACGGGCATTGACAGATAATAATTTAATGTCTTTATCGCTGTTATTATTGATTTGCATAAAAAGACCTAATGCAGGTGCGTTAGGTGGTGCTGAACGAATCCATGGGTCGTTTATTACAATGCCAGTGGCAGTGTGATTTGCAGTGTGATGTTCCATTGCAAAAGTGTTGTTGAATATTGTTAGCACAGCAAGTGCTAATGTTAGTTTTTTTATTTGATTAAACATAATATTTTCCTTATTTAAGAATTAAAGTTGTTACTGTTAAAGACTTTGGTATTTACGCCAATCAGCACAAATACCAAGGTTTAATGACGATATTAACTCAAAATCAAGGGAGGTGCACGAATTGCCAAAAATCTGAAGAGAGTTTTTGACTGAATGTTATTTTGAAGGGTTGTAAAACTGGGCGCGTACTCATCCAAAAAATTAAAATAATAGGTTATATCTAAATTAATGGCATCCAATGTGCTAATATTTAACGAGCAATATAAACACTCTGAACCAACAAGATTTGTGTCGTGTTGCTCATCTTCTAAATCCACCCAAACTTGCTGATAACCCTGCATTGTGCAAACTGTAAAAAACTTGCCTGTTTGTTGGGTTTCAGAAGTTAACGCAAAAACAGTTGGGGCAAATACCTGAAATAGCATAGCCAATATCACTATATAAATAGCGTTTACTTTATTTTTATTGGTATGCTTCATTCTGCTAATTTTACTCTGAGATATTGGTAGTGTGTAGCCTCCCTTGCGGATAATATAGGGTGATTAGTAAAATTCAGTTTTTACCAAATTGGTGATTTTCTTAAACCCAGTCCTAGCAGAGCTAAGGCAGGGTTTAAAAAATTGCCAAGTTGGTAAAAAATGGATTTTTGATGCTTATTCATATTTATGCAAAGGTCTCAATATAAATAGCGTTCACCCTGTTTTTTTTGTTTTTGCAACTCATATTTTTCCATTTTATCACTTAATTTGAATCTTTGTCTATAAAATACACGATATGAATCTTACACTTGAAATTGACAGTAGTGAACAACTTGCTAGCGTTTGTGGTGCATTTGACAGACACTTAGACACGATTGCCAAAAGCCTAGATGTGCAGATAAATAACAAAGGCGAAGACTTTACCATTCAAGGCGATAACCAACATATTGCCGTTAGAGTATTGCAGGATTTGGTAGCACTTAGCAACAGCCAAATTATTCAAATTCACGATGTGGAAATGACCATCAAAGTGTATTCTCATCAAGACCTGCCTGAGCGCGTGGTTAATATCAAAACCAAGCGTAAATTTATCCATATTCGTAGTCGAAATCAACAGCAATATGTCTTAGATATTAAGAAAAAAGATTGCACCTTCGGCATTGGTCCTGCGGGAACAGGCAAAACTTATCTGGCGGTGGCTCGTGCAGTTGAGGCCTTAGAAAGTTCTGAAGTGCGTCGCATTGTTTTGGTTCGTCCTGCCGTTGAAGCAGGTGAAAAATTAGGATTTTTACCTGGTGATATGACGGAAAAAGTTGACCCTTATCTGCGCCCTATTTACGATGCTTTGTATGAGATGTTAGGCTTTGATAAAGTCGAAAAATTATTAGAAAAAAACATCATCGAGGTCGCACCCCTTGCCTTTATGCGGGGTCGCACACTGAATGAAGCCTTTATTATCTTGGACGAGGCACAAAACACCACCATCCCACAAATGAAAATGTTTTTAACGCGTTTGGGCTTTGCTTCAAAAATGGTCATTACTGGCGATATAACGCAAATTGATTTAGCCAACCCAAAACAATCGGGACTCATTCATGCCACTAAAGTATTGGCAAATGAAGATAAAATTTCATTCTGCCATTTTGAAACCAAAGATGTGGTGCGTCATAACCTAGTGCAACGCATTGTCTCTGCTTACGATAAATTTGAATGAAAATAATCGTTGGACTATCGGGTGGGGTTGATTCATCAGTTGCAGCGTTAATGTTGATAGAGCAAGGGTTTGAAGTGGAAGCCTTGTTTATGAAAAATTGGGAAGAAGATGACAGTGACGGGCATTGCACGGCAGAACAAGATTTATCTGATGCACAAAAAGTGGCAGATAAGCTGGGGATTAAATTACATACGGTTAATTTTTCAGCCGATTATTGGGAAGATGTTTTTGAACATTTTCTCCAAGAGCATAAAAAAGGTCGCACGCCTAATCCTGATATTTTGTGTAATAAACAAATCAAATTTAAAGCGTTTTTGGATTATGCATTAGACCTAGGTGCAGATAAAATTGCAATGGGGCATTATGCGAGAGTTTGTGAAGAAAACGGGATTTTTCAACTAAAAACTGGGCTAGACAATAACAAGGATCAAAGTTATTTTCTGCATTTATTAAATCAAAAACAACTGTCTAAAAGTCTATTTCCACTTGGTGAAATCAATAAGGATGAAGTGCGTAAAATTGCCACTGAAAATGGTTTTGTAACTGCGAATAAGAAAGACTCAACTGGCATTTGTTTTATCGGAGAACGCAATTTTTCTGAGTTTTTAGAAACTTTTTTACCCAAAGAACAAGGTGATATTGTTGATGAAAAAGGACAGTTCATTAAACACCATCAAGGTTTAGCTTTTTACACCATCGGACAACGCAAAGGCTTAGAAATTGGCGGTGGTTTTGGCGCATCAGGCGAGCCGTGGTTTGTGGCAGACAAACGCATAGACAGCAACGAATTATTAGTAGTACAAGGCGATAACCCCCTACTCTATCACTCAGCATTGAATGCATCAGATGCACATTGGGTTGCCAATGAGCCAATATTTCCTTTAAAATGTACGGCAAAAATACGCTATCGACAGGCTTCACAAGACTGCACAATTTCCCTTGAAAATGATGAGATTAAAGTAAATTTTAACCAACCGCAACGCGCCATTACGCCAGGGCAATCTATCGTTTTTTATAGCGATGATATTTGCCTCGGTGGTGCAATTATAGAGAACCGATATGAATAAAGACAAACAACGCACTTTAGCCCTTGCCTCCCTACTACAAACCGCAACTTTGGTGGATCAACTCGCCTCCACAGGAACTTGTGATAGTGAAAATAGTACCGCAAGTTTAAAAAGTATTGTGAGCAATAGTACCGATGTTGAGCAAGTATTTACCTCACCAAAAGATTTAGCAACAGGTTTAAAATCACTCAAAATTGTTTTTGGTAAAAAAGCCAAAAGTATACAAAATGTAGTTTTTTATTCTCTCGCATTGATTAACCTTGAAAAGAAATTAATGAAAAATCAAGAGCTACTGTCAACAATATCGAGTGAAATTGAAGCAATTAAAAAGCAAGAATTTTTTGAAATCTCACACACTAACTCATTAGCCCGACTTGCTGAGTTGTATAAAACCACTTTGGGTGGGTTAAATCCAACAATTATGGTGAACGGCGAAGAGATACATTTGTCCAACCAACGCACCGCAAATCACATTAGAGCGTTACTATTAGCAGGCATTCGTGCGGTTTCTTTGTGGAAATCTCAAGGTGGTCGCACTTGGCAATTAGTGCTAAATAAGAAAAAGACACTTAAATTAGTAAACGCTATAGATTTTTAAGACAATGAAGTACAAAACCCCAACAATTTTAGACAATAATCTAAATTTTCTTATTTCAAAGCCATTAAACTAAATGAGACCTTTGCAGTGCGTAGCCTCCCTTGCGGATAAATAGGGATGATTAGCAAAATGACAGATTTTATTAATTTTAGAATTTTTTAAATCCCAGGGCTAAGGGTGTTTTTAAAACCTTTTCAAATTGATGAAAGATGGTGTTTTGATGATTATTCATATTTTATGCAAAGATCTCTAAATAAAAAATAAGTAAAACGCACAAAATACACCTCAGCAGAGGGTTAATTATTTTTAATATTTGTTGTGGGTTTTAGGTAAAATTTTTAGATTATTTTATGCACTAATCTCATTATGACTGACACCCCTTTAATCATCGCCGGAAAAACTTATAGCTCTCGTTTGTTGGTTGGCTCGGGTAAATACAAAAATCTTGATGAAACCAAATTAGCTACGGAAGCAGCGGAATCTGAAATTATCACGGTGGCAATTCGTCGGACTAATATTGGACAAGATGTGAATGAGCCAAATTTGTTGGATGTTGTGCCACCGGAGAAATACACGATTTTGCCGAATACGGCGGGGTGTTATAACGCTAAGGATGCGGTGCGAACTTGTCAGTTGGCGCGTGAATTGTTGGGTGGGCATAACTTAGTGAAACTGGAAGTATTGGGTGATGAGAAGACGCTTTATCCGAATATCGTTGAGACTTTGGCGGCGGCACAGACTTTAGTGGATGATGGGTTTGATGTGATGGTTTATACCAGTGATGACCCGATTGTGGCTAAAGAATTGGAGAATATTGGCTGTTGTGCGGTGATGCCATTGGCTTCTCTAATTGGCTCTGGGCAAGGGATTGCTAATCCTGCTAATATCAAACTCATTAAAGAACATGCGAATGTGCCTGTGTTGATTGATGCAGGGATTGGTTGTGCGAGTGATGCGGCAAAGGCGATGGAATTGGGTTGTGATGGGGTTTTGATGAACTCTGCAATTGCGAATGCGGAAAATCCAATTTTGATGGCAAATGCGATGAAGCATGCAGTGATTGCGGGGCGTGAATCTTTCCTTGCGGGTCGCATGATGAAAAAAGCTTATGCTTCTGCATCATCGCCAATGGAAAATTTGATTTAAAAAAATAAATCAAACAGGTCGAGTCTATTTTTTATGAATTTTACTGATGTCCTCAATGATGCAAAGAAAAATCATCTTTACCGTTCGGCAAAGATAGCAAATGGGTCGTGTGTGGACTTTTGTTCGAATGATTATTTAGGGCTAAAAAATCATTCGCAGGTGGTGGAGGCATTTAAGTATGGGGCAGATAAATTTGGCGTTGGATCTGGGGCGTCACATTTAATTAATGGACATACGACAGCACATCAGGAGTTAGAAGAAGCATTGGCAGATTATGTGGGAACAAAAAAAGCCTTGTTGTTTTCGACGGGGTATATGGCGAATATTGGGGTGTTTTCTGCATTGAAAGATGGGTTGGATTGGGTGCTTCAGGATAAACTTAATCATGCATCGTTGATTGATGCAAATCATTTGATTGGATTACCGTTACAACGATATTTACATAAGAATATTGACTCATTAGAAAAAAAAGCGGGTAAGCAAACGGGGCAAGGATTAATTGTGACGGATGCGGTGTTTAGCATGGATGGGGATCAGGCGGATATTCTAGCAATTGAAAAAGTGGCTCAAAAATCTGATGCGTTGCTGATGCAGGATGATGCGCATGGGTTTGGCGTTTTTAAGGCAATTATTCCTAAAAATTCTATTTATATGGCAACTTTGGGTAAGGCAGCAGGCACGATGGGGGCGTTTGTGGCAGGCGATGCAGATTTTATTGATTTTTTGGTGCAGAAATCTCGTCCTTACATTTATACCACGGCAATAGCACCGGCTTTGTGTGTAGCAACACTTAAAAGTCTGGAGCTGATTAAGAATAGTGAGCAAAAAACTAAATTATTGAAAAATATTGACTTTTTTCAACAATTTTCTCACTCACTTGGGTTGCCGATTGCACAATCGGATAGTGCAATTCAACCATTGATGATTAAAGATAATGAACGCGCCTTGAAAATCAGTCAGGCATTGTTTAAAAAAGGCTTTCATGTGAGTGCCATTCGTAGCCCTACCGTTACTAAAGGCACAGAACGCTTGCGTATTACACTGAACGCGAACCATACTCAAACACAAATAGAGCAATTGTTAATACAAGTTAAATATGCTTTACAGTAATACTATCGGCACTGGTAAAGACTTGGTTCTACTGCACGGATGGGGGTTTAATGGTGATTTATTTAATGACTTAGTTGTGTGCTATCAAAGTCAATATCGCATTACCGTGATTGATTTACCCGGACATGGGCGCAGTGATAATATTGAGGGTGGAATTGACCAATGGTGTGATGAAATTATCAAAATATTACCTGATAAACCGATTTTATTAGGCTGGTCATTAGGTGGTATATTAGCCATTCATATCGCTAATAGAATAAAATTATCTCAATTAATTTTATTGGCATCCAGTCCTAAATTCGTTGCTAGCGATGATTGGGCTTACGGTATTAATGCCAATAATTTCCGTCAATTTTCTAATGTTTTATCCCTTAATTTATCCAAAGGATTGAAGCGTTTTGTTAGTTTACAAAGTAATAATAAGACACAACTTAAATCCTTAAATCAGTCAATCGATACCCTGCCTGCAACACAGATGGCACTTAATCAAGGTTTGGATATTTTATTAACGAGTGACTTACGCCAACCATTTATACAATTAAAAATGCCTGTGCATATTATTTTAGGGCGTAGAGATACCTTGATACCTGCTGATATTGCTAAGTGGTATGAGCAACATAAAATATCAGTAACAACTTTAGAGACTGGACATTTGCCTTTTTTACATCCAGACTTTGAATTGCGTATAATTTAATCTTACACAAACCTTGGAGAAAGAAATGAGTGCAGTTGTCGGAGTAATTATGGGGTCAAAATCTGATTGGTCAACAATGAAAAATGCAGTGGAAATGTTGGAAGAATTGGGCGTTAAACATGAGGTTCAAGTTGTTTCTGCACATCGCACCCCTGATTTAATGTTTGAATATGCAAGCACTGCAAGTGAACGCGGACTTAAAGTAATCATTGCAGGTGCGGGTGGTGCAGCACATTTGCCGGGTATGGTAGCGAGTAAAACCATCGTTCCTGTGCTTGGTGTTCCTGTTCAATCGCGTGCATTGAATGGTCAAGATTCTTTACTTTCTATTGCACAAATGCCTGGTGGTATTCCTGTTGGTACACTTGCTATTGGTGAAGCGGGGGCAAAAAATGCAGGTATCTTGGCAGCGCAAATTATTGCGAATGGCGACGATACAGTTAAAGCAAAAGTTGTTGCGTTTCGAGTCAAACAAACACAAGATGTGCTTGACCACCCCAACCCTGCTAATTAAATGAAAATTGGCGTTCTAGGGGCGGGTCAATTAGGCAGAATGCTTGCAATTGCAGGCTATCCTCTGAACCATCAATTTGGATTCTCAGGTAGTAGCAATGATGAACCTTCTGCCTTGCTAGGGCATATGTTTATTGGCGATGACAGTGTCGATTCTTTGGTGAATTTTGCCGATGTTATCACTTATGAAAGTGAAAATACCGATGTAGAAATCGTTAAAGCAATCAGTAAAACTACCCCTGTATACCCAAGTGAAAAATCATTATTCATCACTCAACATCGTGGTCGTGAAAAAGCCCTATTTAATCAACTCAATATCCCTTGCGCACCTTATCAAATGGTGAGTTCTGAGCAGGATTTAAAAGATGCAGTAAGTATGATTGGCTTACCTGCTATTTTAAAAACTGCAACCGAAGGCTATGATGGCAAAGGGCAGTTTTTGATGCGTGACAAAAGCCAAATTGCTGAAGCATGGACAAGCATGAATGGTGTTGATGCTATTCTAGAAGGTTTTGTTACTTTTAAACGCGAGCTGTCCTTGATTGCCGTGCGTGATATTAATAATAATCACAAATATTATCCCTTGGTTGAGAACACGCACCACGATGGTATTTTGAGATTAACCATTGCCCCTGCACAAACGATTGATGCTGAAGTGCAAAAAACAGCTGAATACTATATGCAAACTTTGCTTGATGAAATGAATCATATCGGTGTACTGACGATTGAATTGTTTGAAACTGATAATGGTTTGGTCGTTAATGAAATGGCACCTCGTGTACATAATTCAGGACATTGGAGCATTGAAGGTGCCAACACTTCACAGTTCGAAAACCACATTCGTGCCATTACTAATCAGCCACTTGGCGACACTACACCAACCTATCTGTTCTCTGCGATGGTAAATATTATTGGTGAAATTGGCGATATCGACACGGTATTAAAATTACCGAATGCACATTTACATCTATACGATAAGACGGAACGCACTGATAGAAAATTAGGGCATATCAACATCACCGCCAATTCTGAACAAGAGTTAAATAACACAATTGAACGATTACAGGAGTTTTTACCCAATGAGTGAAGAAATTAAATATAAGTGGCATCAAGCGATGCTTTATAAAATTACCGGTGATGCAATTGCCATTAAACCACTTAATGGTAAAGAAGAATTCGATAAAGCAGAGTTAGAAACCTTTATCGAAGGTTACTTGGGTTTTATCAAACAGGGTAATGGCATGTTAGTCATTAACGATGATGGTGAGGCTTTAGGACTACCTCAAAACGAAATGGCAGAAAAAAATGGTTACGCCCTATTCGGCAATGTCATTTTTGTGCCTATTGACACCCCTGAAAAACCTTTAAATATTACTACACATTAATCAGAGACCTTAATTAGTGTGAAGAATTGCCTTATCCAAAACGCTTGTCTAAGTAGGTAATAATGTCTGATGTTTCGTGCATCCATTCAACTTTATCATTTTCGGTAATTTTTAGACAAGGGACTTGGTGTCCGCCTGTTTCTTTTATCAATTCTGCTCTTGGGATGCCCTTTCTATCTTGTGCATCACGGGTGACGATATTGATATTTAGGCGACGAATGGCTCTTCTGGTTTTGATGCAAAATGGGCAACCGAAGAATTGATAGAGCTCAATGCTTGCAGTTTGTGCATCGACTTCTTTTTGTTGTTCAGCGGTGCGTTTAACTTTGTTGACGGGGATTAACCAGCTGACAAAAGCGATGATTGCACCCAATCCATTTCTAAAACCTTTTAATAATAATTTCATTTATTTATCCTTGCCGTGTAGGCTATTAAAGTATTTTCTAGTAAAGTGGCGATGGTCATTGGACCAACACCACCTGGGACTGGAGTAATCCAGCCTGCTATTTTTTCGGCGGTGTCGAAATCAACATCGCCAGACAAACTGCCATCATCTAATCGATTAATACCAACATCAATCACAACAGCACCTGATTTAATCCACTTGCCTTTGATGAATTTCGGACATCCAACAGCGACCACCAAGATATCAGCATCATTAATTTTATCTGATAAATTTGTTGTTCTACTATTACAAATTGTCACGGTCGCACGGGCATTCAATAATTCCATTGCCATTGGACGCCCAACGATGTTTGACGCACCGACGACGACGCAATTTTTACCAACTAAATCAATACCTGTGGCTGCCAACATTGTCATCACACCCTTTGGCGTACAAGGGCGTAAATTTGATTTATTTTGCATTAACTTTCCAATATTTTCGCTGTGAAAACCATCAACATCTTTTGCAGGATTGATAGCTTCAATCACTTGATTCGCATCTAAATGCTTTGGTAGGGGTAGTTGCACCAAAATACCATCAATTTTATCATCTTGATTCAAGCGCTCAACTTCGGCTAATAATTCTGCTTGGGTAATATCCACAGGTTTGTTGATTTTCTCAGAATAAAAACCGACTTCCTTGCAAGCGTTGTCCTTATTACGCACATACACCGCCGAAGCAGGATCATCGCCCACCAAAATTACTGCCAAACCTGGCTTACGCTCAAGGCGAGCAACTTGCTCACTGATGCCATTTCTTAAATCTTGGGCGATTTTTTTGCCGTCTATAATGCTCATTGTAATGCTTTCCTTACTTTTTCTAAATCTTCGATTGTGTCCACACCAAAACCCGTTGATGCACAGGCTTTACTCACATGAATATCAAACCCTTCGTTCAATACTGTCAGTTGTTCTAATTTTTCCACTTGTTCATAACTCGAACTGTCCATCGTTAGATATTGCTTGATGAAACCCGAACGATACGCATAAATACCAATGTGTCTAAAACATAACGACGCATCAAAGTCGTCTTCATTGCGAAAAGCAGGAATCGGCGAACGCGAAAAATATAAGGCTTTGCCATTTTTATCAAATACCACTTTTACGCAATTCGAATCTAAATACTGTTCTTTATCAATCACATTCTCGCATAAAGTGGACATATCCATTTTTGAATCGGCTAAATTCTGTGCCACTTGCTTAATCACCTTCGCACTCAACATCGGTTCATCACCTTGGACATTGACAATAATTTGATTATCGTCAATTTTGAGTGTTTTCAGCACTTCTGCGATGCGGGCGGTGCCAGAAGTATGTAATTCACTCGTCATACAGGTAACAGCCCCAAAACTTCTTGAAATTTCGTCAATTATAATGTCATCTGTCGCAATTATTACGCTATCTGCACCACTTTGAATGGCATTTTCATAAGTATGTTGAATTAAAGGCTTACCATGGATGTCTTGCACCAATTTTGCCTGCAAACGAGTCGAGGCGTAACGAGCAGGAATAATGACTGAGAAAGGCATTAGATTTTTCTTGCTTCCTCGGTCAATAAAACGGGGATACCGTCAACAACTGGGTAAGCCAAACCACTTTCCTCACAGATTAACTCATTATCCACCTGTTTCAACGGGGCTTTGCTTTGTGGGCAAACCAATAATTTTAATAGCGCTTCATCAATCATAATTTTTCAGTAAGTTTATTCAAAAATTCATCGCTCAACTCGGCTTCAACCTGCAAAACCCACATCTGCTCCGTCGCGAATTGCTTACATTTTACACAATCCTTTGCGCTCATAATAATAGGATATGTATCTCTGAAATTCAAATCATGTTGAATAAACAGATGATGATCTGCAAAAGGATGTTGAATCACATTAACTGCCAAATGAGTTAACGCATCAAAGAACTTACTCGGCTTACCAATACCTGCCACCCCATGACAGATTTGCCCTTTAAAATAATCCAAAGGTTGAGATTGTTGCGTTTTTAGATTGACAAAATTCACAGGCTTCAATAGACTTTGAATGACAAAATCCACACTTTTCAAACGCTTTTTAGATTCTCGCAATGGTCCTGCTGGCAAGAAAAAACCATTACCGAACCCATTTTCAACACAAATTTCTACCGCTCTACCCATTGCATAATGTTGCAATCCATCATCACTGATAATAATATCTATTTGATGTTGTGCCATTAAATCCTGCACTGCCTGAACACGCTTTTTGTTGACCATTACTGGCGTACTTGTCTGCGTTGCGATTAATAACGGCTCATCACCAGACAATTCAACAGCTGTAGACTTATCCACCAGCAAACTACCCTGAGAATGTGTGCCGCCATAACCTCGTGAAACTACGCCAACTTTTTTACCTTGTGCTTTAAAATGTTTAACTAATGCCATTACTATCGGTGTTTTGCCACTGCCGCCTACTGTGATATTGCCTACCACAACAACAGGCACATCAAACTGGTGTATTTTCAATAATCCAATGCGATAAAGTGTTTTTCTAACGAGCGACACAGCATAAAAAATCGCCGACAATGGCAATAACAAGTAGTTTGTCAATCCACGAGTGTCTAAATTCATAAAATAAAATATCGTCTTAAAGTATTAATAATCGCTGTCGGATTGATATTTCTTCTCCGTGTATTTCAGCACACCTGCGGCAATGGATAACACCAAAATTGCCGATACCATTGCAATTAAATTAAATTTATCGTGTGCCACCAAAGATTTCATATCGATCACCAAGAAACGCGTAATCGCAGTAATGGCAATAAATATCAAAAAGACAACAGGCATTTTATGGGTTTTAAAATAAATACCTGTCATTGCTCCTAATTCTAAATAGATAAAAAGCAATAAAATATCTTTAAGCGTCGCAAACCCTCCCTCATGTTGCATAATAAGTAAGTATTCATGGATAGATGACCAAACAATAGTAGCACCAATCACAAACAAGCCAATAATGTGAAATAATTCAATAAGTGTATTACCCAATTGATCAATTTTGTCTTTAACAGTTGTATTTGACATACTTCTCCTTTTTTCTACTTTTAAAGTGCTAATTATGACAAAATATCAACCCTATGAGTATCGAATTTCAAATTTCTAACCAATATTTACGCTCTAATCGTAAAAAGGGCTTTGTTTCCTTCATCTCTGGCGTTTCTATCGTCGGTTTAGTATTAGGTGTAATGACGCTCATCACAGTTTTATCAGTAATGAATGGCTTTCACAAAGAGCTACGCGACAGAGTATTGGGTGCTATTTCGCATTCTTATATTACAGGTTACAATGATACCGTAGAAAATTGGCAAGACCTACAAGGAAAAATCAACCAACACCCGAATGTTATCAGCACTTCGCCTTACATCCAAAAATATGCACTGATTAATACTACATTTGATTCACAAGGTATTAGTGTTAGGGGGATTGAACCTGAATTGGAAAAAAAGACTTCGGTTTTGTTAGACAAAATGAAATCTGGTAGTGCAACCTTAAATAAATCCAGCATTTTGATTGGCACTGGTTTGGCAAGCAAATTAGGTGTGATAGTTGGTGACAAAGTAACACTAATAACGCCACAAGTTTCTTCCAACATTCTCGGTATGCAGCCAAAATTTAAGCGCTTTACCGTCAGCGGTATTTTCGATGCGGGCGTTGCCGAATATGACAATAATCTAACTTTTATTCAACTGCGTCAAACACAGTTATTGTATGCAATGAAAGGCAAAATATCGGGTATTCGACTTAAAGTCGACAACCTATTTAATGCCAAAAAAATCACCAATGAAGTTATTGAAAGAATCGATTCTGAACAATATTATGGCGTAGATTGGACGCAACAAAAAGCCAATTTCCTGCAAGCACTCAACCTTGAAAAGCAAATGATTGGCATTATTTTATCACTCATCATTGCTGTGGCTGCTTTCAATGTGGTGTCAATGATGGTAATGGTAGTGACGGACAAAAAAGCCGATATTGCCATCCTTAGAACCATTGGTATGACGCCGAAACGCATCGTTAAAATCTTCTTTTATCAAGGCATCACTATCGGTATCATCGGTATTATTATTGGCACAATACTTGGCGTGACATTGGCGTTTAATATTGAATCGGTGATTGCTGGCATTGAGTCCGTCTTAGGTTTTCAATTCTTCCCTGCCGATGTATTCTATATCAGTCGTTTTCCTTCTGAAATTCATTTAAGCGATGTGGCAACAGTGGCAATTGGCGCCTTTATTTTGGTAGTGCTTGCTTCCATTTATCCTGCCAAACGCGCAGGTAAATTGCAAATATCGGAGGTGCTGAATCATGAGTAAAATCATTGAATGCAGAGATTTAAGTTATAGTTACAGCAATGGTAAAATTAAAACGCCTGTATTAAATACACTGAATCTTGAAGTTGAACAAGCAGAATCCATAGCTATTATTGGACAATCTGGCTGTGGTAAATCAACTTTACTAAATTTACTCGGCGGCATAAGTCAGCCGAATACAGGCAAAGTACTCGTTAACAATACAGATTTGTCACAAATCAATGAAGAAGAAATCACCCAACTTCGTGCCCAGCACTTGGGTTTTGTTTACCAATTTCATCACCTATTAAAAGATTTTAGTGCACTTGATAATGTTACTATGCCACTCTTAATTAGTGGTGATAACAAGCAAGTAGCCATTGAAAAAGCCAGAAAACTGCTCTTAGATATTGGACTAGAAAACAGACTTAATCACCGCCCTGCTGAACTCTCAGGTGGACAACGACAACGCGTCGCTATTGCTCGTGCGTTGATTAACAATCCAAGTTGTTTGTTAGCAGATGAACCAACAGGTAATTTAGATGCAAAAAATGCAGGAGAAGTTTTAGGGTTAATGATGGAACTCAACCAGCAACAAAAATCAGCCCTGATTCTGGTTACCCACGATATGGACATCGCAAAAAAAATGGACAGACTCCTAACATTAGAAAACGGAACACTGATACCATTTTCAAAAAAATGCTAATAGAGACCTTTGCATAAATAAGGATGATTAGCAAAATGACAGATTTTATTAATTTTAGAATTTTTTAAATCCACTCCTAGCAGGGCTAAGGGTGTTTTTAAAAAGTTTTTAAATTGATGAAAGATGGTGTTTTGATGATTATTTATATTTATGCAAAGGTCTCTAATAATTGTTTGTTTTTAAGTACGCCAAAACGGATAAGGATTGGTACCATTCTCATTACTTGTTAAAAATGGTATAATATAGAAACCTTTACATAAATATAATGTAAGCCTATGAACATACATCAAATGCAAATTTCCTATTCAAGTCAAGAAGACCGACTTGTTATGAATATTAACAGTGTAGAAGGTGAGGAAATGCGTCTCTTTCTTACCCGTCGCATTGTGGCGTCATTTTGGGATATTCTCAATCAGACTATCAATCATTCTTTGGTTGATAAACCTAAACTGAGCGATATGAAAAGTGAATCAACTCAGATGATGTCAGAACCAGGAAAGGAATTAACACCCCAGCAAATGCAACAAGAAATGGAGCACCAAGTGGGACACCAAAATATTATTAATGAAAGTGATTATGAGACACCTTTTAATGCTGGCAATAAATTTCCGATGGGTGAGGCACCTATTTTAATTGACAAAATTACGATTAATGTTTATGAAAATAGCAATATTACTCTTATTTTTGCCAATACTGCTAGTCAGGAAATCAACCTAAATCTCAATTTTCAACTCTTACACAATATTTTAGATTTGCTTATTAAAGTCATGCCAAGTACTGAATGGAATATTGGATCAATGGGTGCAAGCAATTTATTTATCGCTGAAACACAGAAAAGTTTAGCCTTGCACTAACTGATAGAGGATTTAATTCTTGTCAAAACATTATCTGCATCAACATAGCACAGCGTTGGTGCGTAGTTTTTAACTTCTACTTCATCATAACTCGCATACGAAGCAATAATCAACAAATCACCCACAGCCGCTTTATGTGCTGCTGCACCATTCACTGAAATCACGCCAGCATTGTCTTTGCCACGAATGGCGTAAGTGGTAAAGCGATTGCCGTTATTGATGTTGTAAATTTGAATTTGTTCAAAAGTGTCAATACCTGCTGCATCCAACAAAACCCCATCAATCTCACACGATCCTTCATAATCCACCTCACTGGCAGTGGCAGTTACTCGATGGATCTTGGATTTTAAAAAGGTGCGTTGCATTTAAGGATACCCCCAGAAATCTCTGTGCAATTTAGGGAATGCAGGAAATAGTCCATTTCCCATCCAAAAACAAGAAGAGTAACCAGCTATTTGACAAGTTTTTAGGTGGGAAAGAAGCCGTTTTATGTGTTTCATAAATTGTGCTAGATTTTTTTAGGTGTCCTCAAGACAAGAACTGTATCATTATTCCTGCTGCGATTGCTGAGCCGATAACACCCGCAACATTCGGACCCATTGCGTGCATTAACAAGAAGTTGTGTGGATCAGATTCTAAACCTACCTTGTTGGAAACACGGGCTGCCATTGGCACTGCAGAAACACCAGCTGAGCCAATCAAAGGGTTGATTTTTTTCTTGCTAAATGCATTCATTAATTTTGCCATCAACAAGCCACAAGCGGTCCCGATTGCGAAAGCCACCATGCCAAGTACCAAAATACCTAAAGTTTCAGGCTGCAAAAACCTGTCTGCCATCAACTTGGAGCCCACCGCTAAACCCAAGAAAATAGTAACGATATTAATCAAGGCATTTTGTGTTGTATCGCTCAAACGGTCAACCACACCCGACTCTTTCATTAAGTTACCAAACGCAAACATACCCAATAACGGTGCTGCATCTGGCAATAATAATGCCACTAACATCAATAACACAATTGGGAAAATAATCTTTTCTTTCTGCGACACTTCACGCAATTGCACCATCTTAATTTTGCGTTCTTTTTCTGTCGTCAACGCACGCATAATCGGTGGTTGAATAAGTGGTACTAACGCCATATAAGAATAAGAAGCGACTGCAATCGCACCGAGTAAATCAGGGGCTAATTTTGATGCTACATAAATACTGGTCGGACCATCGGCACCACCGATAATACCAATTGCAGCAGCATCAGTGAGGTTAAAATCAAAAATACCTAAAGCAGTTAAACCAATCGCACCTAATAGTGTTGCAAAAATACCAAATTGTGCGGCAGCACCTAAAAGTAAAGTCTTTGGGTTAGCAAGCAAAGGTCCGAAATCCGTCAGCGCACCCACACCCATAAAAATAATCAGTGGGAAAGCACCCGACTCAATACCAACCACATAAAAGACATGCAAAATACCCGCGCCTTCAGCAATACCTGCACCTGGAATATTCGCCAAAATCGCACCAAAACCAATCGGCAATAACAGCAGTGGCTCAAAGTTTTTAACAATTGCAAGATACAACAGCAACATACCGACAACCAGCATTAATCCTTGCCCCCACACCATTTGTTGTAAGCCTGTATTCGCCCAAAGTATGTTTAGTTGTTCCATATTATACTAAGGTTAAAAGTGTTTGACCAACGGTAACAGTATCGCCTTCTTTGACACTGACATCACCAACAATACCGCTGCGAGCCGCTCTGATTTCTGTTTCCATTTTCATCGCCTCTAAAATAACCAAGACATCGCCTTCATTAATTTTTTGACGCGGTGCAACCACCACTTTCCAAATATTACCCGCAAGGGGTGCGTTGATTGCTTCTGCACCTTCAGTAGACACATCATCAACAATTTCTTTTTCTGTGAGTGTGGTAACTGAGGCATCTTTGTCAGAAGCCGCTTTCATCGAAGTAACATTACCACCCGCACAAACATCAACGGTATAAGAAGTACCCTTAACAGAAACCGTGTAAGTTCCTTCTTCAGTTGAATTATTAGTAGTATTATTTTCACCCGCTTGTGGCACTGGCTCAAAGAAATCAGGATTGTTTCGATTTTCTATAAAGTCAATCCCCACTTGTGGAAACAAGGCATAAGTCAATAAATCATCTATTTTGTTAGCCGCGATAGTTAAGTCTTTTTCTGCCACAATTTTGTCAAATTCCTGTTCAAGAATATGCATTTCTGGTGCAATATTATCTGCTGGACGACAAGTAATTGGCTCTTCACCTTCTAACACTTTATTTTGCAAACCCTTATCAACTTCTGCCGGTGTTTCCCCATATTCACCCTTTAAAATACCTATCGATTCTTTGGTAATTGTCTTGTATCGTTCGCCTGTCAAAACATTTAAAACTGACTGTGTGCCAACAATTTGTGAAGTCGGTGTTACCAATGGAATGTAGCCCAAATCCTTACGCACGCGTGGGATTTCAGCCATTACCTCATCCATCTTATCAAGCGCATTTTGCTCACGCAATTGGCTTTCCATATTGGTCAACATACCCCCTGGCACTTGTGATAATAAAATTCTAGAATCTACACCTTTAAGCGTACCTTCAAATTGTGCATATTTAGCGCGAATCGGTCTGAAATATGCGTCAATTTCTTCAAGTTTTTCTAAATCCAAACCCGTTTTTCTTGAGCTATTTTTTAAAATTGCCACCACCGCATTCGTCGCTGAATGCCCGTAAGTCATACTCATTGAGCCAATCGCTGTATCTACACGGTCGATACCCGCTTCAACTGCTTTAACAATCGTAGCCGTTGATAAACCTGTAGTTGCGTGTGCGTGTAATTGAATTGGAATGTCAATAGTTGCTTTCAATTTTTTCACCAAATCATAAGCATCATAAGGATGTAATAAACCCGCCATATCTTTGATACACAAGGAATGTGCGCCCATGTCTTCAATCTCTTTGGCCATATCTACCCAAGTCTGCATCGTATGCACTGGGCTAACAGTATAAGAAATTGTGCCCTGTGCATGCTGAGCGAGTTTAACTGTTTGATCAACCGCGGTTTTGAGATTACGCATATCATTCATCGCATCAAAAATACGGAAAACATTCACCCCATTTTCCGCACAACGCTCGACAAATTTACGCACCACATCATCACTATAATGACGATAACCTAATAAATTTTGCCCTCTCAACAACATCTGTTGTGGTGTATTCGGCATCACCGCCTTAATTTCACGAATGCGATCCCAAGGATCTTCACCGAGATAGCGAATACAAGAGTCAAAAGTCGCGCCACCCCAAGATTCTACCGACCAATAGCCAATCTTATCAAGTTTATCAGCAATCGGCAACATATCATCAATACGCATTCTAGTCGCAAATAATGACTGATGTGCATCACGCAGCACCAATTCGGTGATTTCTACTTTTTTAGTGTTCTTCTGATTATCAGATTTTTGAACAGTATTTTTTAGAAAATTCAACATTTTCTATGCTCCTCTGTGCATCTTGATTGCTTTCTCAATCGCAAATTTAGTCTCTTCATCTATCTCTTCATCCATCCCGCCAATACCTGCTACAACAGACTTTGGGTTATTTGTTTTTTGAATGATAACCGACATAAATTTAATCACAAACACCAATAAAGTCAAAAACAAAAAGACAAAACCCATCCCAAAATAGGTCAGGTTCAACGCCTCTGTCATTAAATTTGTTTGTTCCATATTATTTACTTTAAATCTATTATAAACAAGTATTTATTATAACATCTGAAATGAATAAGATAGTTAACAATAAAAATTATAATTCCTCAAATCCAGCTGGATTTTGATGTTGTGTTGGGTTAATACATAGGTCCCAAAATGGTGTCAACCAATATTTCCACCTACTTACTTTACTCTTGTGTTTTATATTCGTAATGATAGTGTGCATATTTGCCATAACCACCATGTGCTTTGATGCCATTAAAAATAAAGCCCTTGGTCTCGATATTATTCTGCCTTAATCGATTAATTGTGGCACGAATTTCAGACATGGAATGCATGCCATAGTGCAATAATACAAATGTTATACCACATAACTGAGCAATCACCGTCGCGTCAGTAACAGCTAAAATTGGCGGCGTGTCAATGAGTATTAAATCATAATCTTTGCTAAACTCAGTTAGATATTGTCCAAAATTTTTATGCATTAACAACTCAGATGGGTTTGGGGGTAATGCACCTGTTGTGAGTATATCTATATTTTTAAATTCACTATTATGCACCGCTACTTTTTTATCAACCTGATTGGTAATCAATTCACTCAATCCAGGGCTGCGACTTAAATTGTATTCTTTATGAATATGCCCCTTACGCATATCTGCATCAATTAACAATACCTTTTGTCCAGCTTGTGCTATCGTATGTGCAAAGTTAATTGAAACAAAGCTTTTACCTATGTCAGGTGATGGACCTGTTACCATTACAATGTTATTTTTGGCCTCTAATAACGCAAAATGAAGATTGGTTCGTAGACTTCTTAAGCCTTCAATAGCCGAATCTTGAGGATCATGTTCACACAAAATAGCATGCTTAATCTTATTTGTGATGATATCCTTGTTAAGTAGTTTTTGTTTGGCACTTAAGGCAACATTAGCATACACAGGAATACCGATATCTCTCTCAATTAAATCAGAATCTTCCACGCCCTTATTCATAGCACGACGCACAAGCACCCATGCGATTACCAGAAACAAACCTAGTAGCGTACTGATTAAGACAATGAGTAATTTCTTAGGCTTAATGGGACGCTGAGCAGTGAGTGCAGTATCAATAATACGCACATTGCCTACTGCGCCCGCTTTAACAACTTTTAATTCTTGAGTTTTGTTAAGTAATTGCGTATAAATTGTTGTTGCGACTTCCACATCACGAGATAAGCGTAATATTTCTTGCTGTGTTTTTGGCAATCCATGTGCTTTGGCATTGATTTTTTCCAATTGCTCTTGAAGCTTAACTTCTTGATTTGTCAGCGTTATCATAATCGGGTGAATATCGGTATATTTTTTAGACAAATCTGAGTGTTTTACCTCTAACTCAGCCAGTTGGGTTTCAATCATAATAATTCGATTCAGTAAAGATTGTGTTTCTAAAGTTAAATTGACTGAATTTTTATAACCCTTATAATTATTAAGCTCAACTTCGGCTGCCTCCATTTCATCTTTAATTAAAGGGGTTTGCTTTTGCAAAAAAACCAAACTGCGTTCGGCCTCTACCGAAGTACGCTCAATGTTTTGCCGTAGATATAAATTCGCAATATTTTCAATAATACGACTAATTAAGACCCTATCTTTACCTTCTAAACTAATATTTAAAATACCCGTTTTTTTACCTCTCTCAGTTACTTTAATTATTTTTTTTAAATCATCAACAATTTCAGCACGATTATCTTTTGATAAACTAAATTCAGTGCCTATTCTAGCAACTAATTCTGAAATAAATATAGTTACGCCATTCGCTTGTGCCAATTCACCTACTTTTCCTATTAATAACACCCCTCCTTCGGTATCAATAAGTTTATAGGTTTGATTGTCTTGTGCAATTAAAGTAATGCCGTCTTCTTGTAGAGAACGAGACAGGGTAAACTGCTCAATCTGAATGCGTTCTCCACCCCAAGCGTAGCCAGTACGACTATTATCTTTAGTAATATTTTTGTCATTATTTCTACGCGCAATTGCCGCACCAATAATGGGAAAATAATCAGGCTTAACTAAAATATCTAATTTCAGTTGGTCAACCGTTTGACCAATAATATTGCGTGATTTGATGATTTCGATCTCTGTCGAAGTGGGTGAGCTAGCAGAAAAATTGGTCAAATCGCTCAAATTCAGCATATTGTTGGATTTATCTTCAACTTGTAAAACTGTATCAGCCCGATAAACTGGTGTGGCAATTAAAACATAAAACACACTAGCCATAAAAATAATACTAGTAATAATAGCAATGAGCCATTTCTTCTCTACCAATGTACCAAATAGTTCTTGTAAATCAATCTCCTCATTACTATCAGTTGACAGGTTTGAACTTGTATTTATTAAAGTATCCATACCATTAATCACTTATTTGATGTTTTTATTTAAAGTAGTCGACGGAAAAATCTTGCTAATAACACGATTCCACGAAGCGACACCGATAGGGGCAACAAAAACCACATCATTAGGTTTGAGATAAAATTGCCCCGCCAAGAGCATTGTGTCAGCAGATTCGCCGTTAAACTGATAAATGATTGTCTTGACTTTCTCAAGGCGACGAATAACATATATTTGCTGAGGATCAGCTGTAGTATTGTCAATACTGCCTAATAGCATTGCATCCAAAAGACTCATCGGTGTATTAGTAATTGCGTAAGTTTTTGGTCTTTGCACTTCACCCATAATATACACACGCTTTGAACGATATTCACTGACATTCACACTAATCTGCGGGTCGGTAATATATTTACTGAATTTTTGAGTGAGTAGAATGCGAATTTGCTCAATAGATTTGCCAATGACTTTAACATTGCCAATATAGGGATAAAAAATCATACCGCTATTTTGCACAATCAAGCCACCGATATCTATATTGGTGTTTTTACCGTTATTAACAGTGCTTAAATTTTCATCACCCCAAACTTTTATCTTTAATATATCTCGTCTACCAACTTTGTAGATAGGGTTGTTTATACGGTTGATATTCAACTTTTTAACCAATGCTGGCGTGATTAAAATTACATCAGATGCGCCCCCATCATAAATATTTTTATCCATTTTTATACCCGGTGAACAGGCATTTAGCATTAATGCGATAGTGAGTAATATTATAGCGCCTAAACGATTCATTGTCTTATTTTCTATAATTCAAAAAAGATGCCATTTTACCGAAAATATCAGAACTGCTTTAAATTTTATTTATCCATTCGTCAACGCCGCGTTCAATCAATTCTAGCGCCACTTCAAATTCATACCTTGACTGTTGATATGGGTCAGAAATTTCAAAATCACTCCATTTTCCTAATAAGTGCACCCTGCCTCTAGAGGATGGCACGATATGATGTACCGCATCAATATGCTTTTTTTCCATTACCAATACCAAATCATATTTACTTAATAACTCAATGTCTAGTTGGCGTGCTTTATGCGTAGAGATATCAATATTTTTCTCCCGCATTAATTCTTGTGCAATGGTATCAGCACTGTGTCCAACCAAAGCACCAACACCCGCTGAAGCAACCCCAATATTCTCACATTTTTCACGCAATAATGCCTCAGCCATCGGACTGCGACAAATATTCCCAACGCATACCATTAAAATATTATTAAACATCATTTGTGCCTTGAGTAGCCATCAGGATTGACACTTTGCCAACGCCAAGTATCTTGACACATATCCTCTAATCCGTGTTCAGCTTTCCAGCCTAAAATCTCTGCGGCATAAGTGGGGTCTGCATAGCAAGTGGCAATGTCGCCCACCCTTCTCTTGACAATTTGGTAAGCCACCGTTTTTCCTGAGGCTTGCTCAAAAGCCTTCACCATATCTAACACCGAATACCCATTGCCTGTGCCAAGATTAACAGTAAGTACTTGTGGCTTATTCATCAAGGCTTGCAGGGCATTCACATGCCCCTTAGCCAAATCTATCACATGAATATAATCACGCACACCAGTACCATCATATGTATCATAATCACCGCCAAAAATACTGAGTGTGTCTAACTTCCCAATAGCTACCTGTGAAATATAGGGCATCAAATTATTAGGCGTATCGTTTGGGTCTTCGCCTATTAGCCCACTTTTGTGTGCCCCTACTGGATTAAAATACCTAAGTAATGCAATATGCCAAGTATCGTCTGCTATAAATACATCTTTCAAAAATTCCTCAATCAGCAATTTTGAACGCCCGTATGGATTAGTCGCCGATAGCGGAAAGTTTTCCTTAATAGGTACAGTCTGTGGATTACCATATACAGTAGCAGATGAACTAAATACAAAAGTCTTGCAATTAAAATCACGCATTACTTCAGTCAAAGTAAAAGTCCCACCAACATTGGTATCATAATACTCAATCGGTTTTTCTACAGACTCACCTACTGCCTTTAACCCCGCAAAATGAATCACACCATCAAACGCATACATCTCAAAAATCTCAGTTAATCGTGCCTTATCCCGCACATCGACCTCATAAAAAGGAATATCACGCTCTACAATCCTCTCGACACGCTTTAACGACTCTAATGAAGAATTACACAGATTATCTATAACCACAACTTCGTAACCTGCTTCAATCAGCTCAATACAAGTATGAGAGCCGATATAACCTGCACCCCCCGTTACTAAAATTTTCATATAGATTACCCTTCTAAATTACGAAATTGCCTAATTTGATACATTCGCTCATATAAGATTATAACGATGCAAATATCACTATTATCTAAGTATTTCCAATAAACAAATATTTTCTGTATTGAAAATAAAAACCATGAACATTAAATTCTAATAGTGTTAGATAGAACATAACACTATTACCTTTGCTGATATTATATCCAGTATAAATAATACTGAATACAAAGTCAATTACGCAATACTCATTAAGTGCGGAGACTTTTTTCTTTAGGGAAACAAAGAGAATTAGAAATACGGCGATAAATAAAGATATAAACCAGCATAAACAAACACGCCCAGCCAATTAATACCAGCTTATTATCAAACCAAAATATAGCAGGAATAACACTCACCAAAGACAAAACCCATAAAAAAGGCGCCGTTAGGCTATTATTCATTATTTTATTGCCTTTAGGATTACGCTTTACTAAGATTTTATGTATCAGCATATGCAAGTGATAGGGGTCGGGTTCGCTAGCGGGAGTGTTGTGGATAATTTTCTTTCTATAAATACTAAACAACAACTCAAACATCGGATACATCAGTAGCAATAGCACAAACCAATTAGACAATTCATCATGTCTGCTCACAAACACCAATCCAATCATCGACAACATTAAGCCGATAAAATACGCCCCACCATCACCCATAAACAACTTGCCCATTGGGAAATTAAGCAAAAAGAAACCCAAAATAGACGCAATCAACAATAAGTCTAATTGCACTATCAACAAATCGCCTAATTGGTAAGCCACAATTGCCATTGCCGTTGACGCAAGCATCGCATAGCCTGACATCAAGCCATTATAGCCATCAATCACATTCACGCTATTGACCGCACCACCAACCACCAACAGCGTAAACGCAAACCCGATGATTGAATAAGACAACCAGCCATCCATCCACGCAAAACCCAGTGAAGATACACCAATATCCAAATAAAAGAAACCCATACCAATAGAAATAAAGATAAATATTAAACGCCATAAAGGCGATATTTTGGCACTAAAATCTTCAATTAAACCAATAACAAAGACAGGCAATGAAATCAATAATATGGGTTGCAAAATGCCTTGAATATCGGGTGGTAAATAATAACACCCCAAGGAAAAACTAAGAAAAACCGCCAAACCACCCACATGTGGCACTGGATGATGATGAAACTTTTGCACCCCGATTAAATCGTGCTGATTTAAAAACCACCGTCTTTTGTCTGCCAAGATGACAATCAAGGCAGATAAAATGGCTGAAGATATTAAAGTAATTAGCAGTGCTTGCAAAAGAATAAACGAGAGAAAATAAAAAAATATTATACTT
>FPHY01000013.1_pt1 | contig 26408 bp, 24 predicted proteins | sample 1057291 | NCBI WGS metagenome assembly FPHY01 (sample SAMEA4473301, study PRJEB15554) | hydrothermal vent metagenome | biome: marine basaltic hydrothermal vent biome; feature: marine hydrothermal vent; material: water | place: Pacific Ocean | collected 2011-06-14/2011-07-23 | depth 1705 m | reverse complement strand
TAACTATTTTTAATCCGATATTATAAATGAAAACCAGTCAAATTCTTATCCCAATGCAAAAAGAAGCGCCGAATGATGCGCAAATTATTTCACATCAATTAATGATTCGTGCAGGACTTATTTCTAAACTCGCCTCAGGCTTGTATTCGTATTTGCCGATGGGTTTAAAAGTATTGCAAAAAGTTGAGCAAATTATTCGTGAAGAAATGAATAATTCCGGGGCACAAGAAGTATTGATGCCTGTGGCACAACCTGCGGAGTTGTGGCAGGAGTCAGGGCGTTGGGAGCAATATGGGGCAGAATTATTGCGTTTTAATGACCGTCATGGCAGGGAATTTTGCTTGGGTCCAACGCACGAAGAAGTGATTACCAATTTGGCGGGGCAATATCTCAATAGTTATAAACAATTACCTGTAAATTTTTACCAAATTCAAACTAAATTTCGCGATGAAATTCGTCCGCGTTTTGGGGTTATGCGTTCACGAGAGTTTATTATGAAAGACGCTTATTCTTTTCATTTGAGTGCTGAAAGTATGCAAACGGAATTTAAAAGCATGCATGCCACTTATTGCCGAATTTTTGAGAGATTAGGTTTAGATTATCGCCCAGTTTTAGCAGACAGTGGTAGTATCGGTGGTGAAAATTCGATTGAATTTCATGTGTTGGCAGAGTCAGGTGAAGATGCAATTTGCTTTTCTGATGAATCAGATTATGCGGCGAATATTGAAAAAGTCACTTTCTCTGAGCAGATGGCAACGGCAACACCAAGTGCCATCGAAGAAGAAGTATTGACTAAGAAAAAAACCAGTATTGAAGAAGTGGCTGAGTTTTTAAATATCAAAGAATCAGACTGTATTAAAACTTTAATCATTAAAACTAAAAATGGTTTCAAGGCGATAGCATTGCGTGGAGATCATAAATTAAATGAAATAAAAACGCAAAATTTATATGGTGAGTTTGAATTGGCAAGCGATGAAGAGATAAAATCCTTAGATTTAAAAAAAGGTTTTATTGGTGTTAAAGGATTAAGTATTGACTTAATCGTTGATTATTCAGCGGCTATAGTGTGTGATTTTGTTTGCGGAGCGAATGAATGGGACAAGCATTTAACGGGTGTAAATTGGACGGATGTTGAATTTGAAACAGCTGATTTACGCGACGCCATTGAAGGCGATGATTCTCCAGATGGCAAAGGAAAATTAGTCATCAAACGCGGTATTGAAGTTGGGCATATTTTTCAGCTTGGCAATAAATATGCCAAAGCAATGAACGCGAATGTTATCAGCGAATCAGGCAAAGCAGAAACAATGTTGATGGGTTGCTATGGTATTGGTGTTACCCGTGTGATTGCCGCAGCTATTGAGCAAAATTATGACGACAGAGGCATTATTTTTCCAGCCAGTATTGCCCCGTTCCAAGTGGTGATTGTGCCGATTAATTACACTAAATCAACCCGCGTTAAAGAATTAGCGGATAATTTGTATCAGCAATGTTTAGACGCAGGTATTGAAGTTTTATTGAATGATAAAAAAGAACGCGCTGGCATTATGTTTGCTGAAAGTGAGTTGTTAGGTATTCCGCATCGCATGGTATTGAGCGACACCCATGCAGACAATGGCAATATCGAATACAAGGCAAGAAATAATCCTGATAAAGTCGAAGTGCTATTTGATGAGGCATTGACTTATCTGCAAAGACAATTGGCATAGATGATTTTTTTACAATACATTCTTCCACAACATTGGCTTTCGGGGCTAATGTTTCGTTTTGCTCGTATTGAAAACAAATGGATTAAAAATAAATTTACCCATTGGTTTGTTAAATCTTACAAAGTGGATTTATCGCAAGCAAATCGTGAAAAAGTAGAAGACTATATAAGTTTTAATGACTTTTTTACCCGTTCTCTGAAAGCGGGTATGCGTCCAATTGGCAAAGGTTTGATTAGCCCCGTTGATGGCACAGTATCACAAGCAGGAAGTATTAAAAATGGGGATTTAATCCAAGCCAAAGGCAAAAAATTTACCTTAAAAGCTTTGCTTGGCAATGATACTAATTTTAAAGATTTCACCACAATTTATTTATCCCCAAGTGATTACCACCGCATTCATACGCCACTTGATGGCAAGTTATTAAAAATGGAATATATCGGCGGAGATTTATTCTCAGTTAATAATCAAACGGCTAATTCAGTGGATAATTTATTCGCCAGAAATGAACGCGTAGTTTGTTATTTTGACACTTACACCATCATTTTGGTCGGTGCGATTTTCGTCGGCAGTATGGATACCGTATGGCACGGTCAAATCACCCCACCTTACGGCAAACAATTCAGTGTGGATTATAGTGATAAAAACATCAGTCTTAAAAAAGGCGAAGAATTAGGGCGTTTCAATATGGGCTCAACCATTATCTTATTGAGCAACACTCATCAGTTTGATTGTCAACCTAGGCAAGTGGTTAAGATGGGTCAATCTTTGTCAGTCTAACCAGCTTAATCGTTCTATCGGCAATTTGCACTATGTCAATCAGAATGCTGTCAATTTTTATACTCACATCGCGTTTTGGAATGCTTTGTAATTCTTCCAAGATGAGTCCATTTAAAGTTTTGGATTTATCAACACTAAGATTGGTATCTAATATTGCATTAAGTTCACGAATACTCACGCGTGGATCCACCAAATAACTACCATCTTCTTGTTCAACCACTTCTGCAATACTTTCATTTTGGTTGGAGGTAAATTGACCCACAATCTCTTCTAAAATATCTTCCAAAACTACCATGCCTTTGACTTCACCATATTCATCGACTACCAATCCCAAGCGTTTTTTCTGCGTTTGAAAATGCTCTAACTGATGAGATAGGGAAGTGCCTTCTGGCACAAAATAGGGTTCGTGGATTATTTGCAAAACATTCTCAACACTAAACTCACCTTTGGCATACAAATTCACCACATCACGCATATGCAAAACACCAGTAATATTATCATTTGACGCATCATGAGTCAGTAGGCGTGTGTGCTGTGTGCGTTGTAATTGCTTTAAAATTTCATCAGGTTTATTGACATCAACACTGACTAATTCATGCTTAGGAATCATAATATCTTCAACTTTTACTCTTTCTAAATCGATAATATTGAGCAACATTTTTTGATAATTTGAAGCAATAATCGGCTTAGCCTCATTCACCACCATTTTCAACTCTTCCGAACTAATATTATCAGAAACATCTTTTTCTTTGATGCCGAGAACCGTCAAAATACCTTTACTTAATTGTGCAATCAACCAAACAAAAGGCTTGAATATTTTAATCAACAACTCAATAATAATGGATGCAGGTAGGGCAATTTTTTCAGGGTTTTTGGCAGCAAAAGTTTTAGGTGTGGTTTCTGCAAAAACCAAAATCACAAAAGTTAATGCTAAGGATGCCATCACCACTGAGCCATCACCCCAAAGTTTGATAGCTAAAATGGTTGCGATACTTGAGGCAAAAATATTGACCAAGTTATTGCCCAACAGAATTGTGCCAATTAGATAGTCTAAGTTGTCCAATAAACGCTCGGTGCGTTTGGCTTTTTTATTGGTTTTAGCAAGTGATTTTAGGCGATAACGATTAATCGCCATCATAGAAGTTTCAGTTGATGAAAAAAACGCAGAGGCTAAAATCAACCCAAATAGGGCAATAGATAGCCAAAAAGTTGAAAGACCTTCCAAGTATTAATTCAGGTGCTTAAAAGTTTTTAACCCAGGATAAATCGCATTTTCACCCAATTCTTCTTCAATACGAAGCAAACGGTTGTATTTAGCCAAACGGTCAGAACGAGAAAGTGAGCCTGTCTTAATTTGTCCACAGCCTGTTGCCACTGCCAAATCAGCAATCGTTGTATCTTCTGTCTCACCAGAACGATGCGACATTACACAAGTGTAACCCGCGTTTTCAGCCATTTTCATTGCTGTAAAAGTCTCACTTAAAGTGCCGATTTGATTGACTTTAATCAAGATTGAATTGGCAATGCTTTTGTCAATACCTTGTTTAAGAATTTTACTGTTAGTTACGAATAAATCATCCCCAACCAATTGCACTTTATCACCAATTTTTTTGGTTAATAAATCCCAGCCATCCCAATCGTTTTCATCCATGCCATCTTCGATAGAAATTACTGGATATTTCTCTACCCAGTCTGCTAAATAATCTACAAACTCCTCAGAAGTCAATGAACGATTTTCAGAAGCAAGATTATAGGTGCCATTCTCATAAAACTCAGAACTCGCCGCATCAATACCGATAAAAATATCTTTACCCGCAACGAAACCTGCGCCTTCAATCGCTTCCAAAATCACTTTAATTGCATCTTCATTGGAGGATAAATCCGGTGCAAAACCCCCTTCATCGCCAACAGCTGTATTCATACCTTTGGCTTCTAAAACTGTTTTTAATTTATGAAACACTTCTGCACCATAACGCAATGCCTCTCTAAAAGTCGGTGCACCTGCAGGGATAATCATAAATTCTTGAATGTCCACACTGTTATTTGCGTGCTCACCGCCATTGATAATATTCATCATTGGCACGGGTAATTTATAAGTATCACCCAAATCAAGTGTATTATACAAAGGCTTGTTTAAGGCATTTGCATTAGTATGCGCTGCCGCAAGTGACACTGCTAAAATTGCATTTGCACCAAGTCGTGCCTTAGTTTCTGTGCCATCTAAGTCAATCATCGTTTGATCAATTTTAGCCAAATCCCCAATATCAAAACCATTCAAAGCCTGTGCAATTTCCGTATTAATAAAGGCTACCGCTTTTAAAACACCCTTGCCCAAATAACGAGATTTATCACCATCTCGCAATTCCAATGCCTCGCGTTCACCCGTCGATGCACCTGATGGCACCATTGCACTCCCCATTATGCCATTTTCCAGAATAATATCTGCCTCAATGGTCGGGTTGCCTCTGGAATCTAAAATTTCTCTTGCTTTAATGTGCTGTATTTTCATAAGTTTTTTGGACAAAATTTGTATTGTAAGTTAGTATTGGTTTTGTAAGTTATTTGTTCAAGTAATAACGCTAAATATTGTGTGGCTGAAACTAAAGATTGATACAAATTACTTTCATCTTTATCGTCCATATTTATAACACACAAAATTTGAATTAAATCGGCTAGTGAGTGGCAAGAAATTTCAATATTATTTTCAACCTCTTGATTTAATAAATGTATTGCGTAAAAAATTGCAACCATCGCATTTTGGTGATTATGTGTTGCTTTCAATGCTTTGAATTCTTCAACCCTTAAAAATTGATTGAGAGGGCCTGTTTTAGAAACAGGGGTTTCTAATGGGGAAGCATGTAAAATATGTATCGCTATATTTGCTATTTTTTTATAAAAATTTGCTTCACTCAACACAATAAAGGCACTTTCTTCACTTAATTGAATAATATCATTACAATCGTTTGCTATTTTTGGATGTCCAACAGTAATATCTCGAAGTTCTCCAGTTATACCTGTAATATTTTCATAAAAATTTTTGATAAATGTGTAAAGACTACTATCTTGAGAATCCATAAATGCCTACATATGTGCTTAAGAAAATAATTTAGCCAATTTTTTTCCAGCGTTAGCAGCCGATTCAAGACTTTTTTTATTTGTGCTTAATCCTTGCAACGCACCACAAGGTTGATTTGGCATAAGTATAGGCACACGAGATATATTCTCAGATTTAACTTGATTGAGAATAGTGCTATTTATTTTTCTAATTGCCATAAGTATGTAATTTTTACTAAAAAATGATAATTATACTATAGTCTTACCCCTATATAAACCCTAATCCAAAAGTAAATATGAAGTTCATGTTCAAAAAAACGACTTCATCTTACCAAGGAAGGAGTCCGACTCGGGATGTTGTTTCTTCCCACACGAACCTGAAAATTCTTCTAATAATTTCTTTTGTTTGCTGCTTAGATTAATTGGTGTTTCAATCTGCACTTGGCAAATCAAATCACCCATCGCACCTCCACCTTGCAAGATGGTTACACCTTTGCCTTTGAGACGAAATTGACGACCTGTTTGTGTGCCTTCAGGGATTTTAAGTTTTAATTTACTTGTCAAAGTTGGCACTTCAACCGTGCCACCCAAAGCTGCCACTGCAAAATCAATTGGCACAGAGCAATACAAATCGTTACCGTGCCGTTCAAAAATATTATGTGCTCTAACATGAATTTCGACATACAAATCACCACTCGGTCCGCCGCGTTGTCCCGCTTCACCTTCGCCAGTAACACGAATACGATTGCCAGTATCAACACCAGCAGGTATTTTTACCGATAATGTTTTCTGTCTGCGAACGATACCTTTACCATTGCAATCGCCACAAGGTGAATCAATCACCTGGCCAACACCTTTACATTGCGGACAAGGTTGTTGCACGGCAAAAGGACCCTGTTGCATACGCACTTGACCAGCACCGCGACAAGTGCCACAAGTTTTGGCGCTGGTACCTGGTTTAGCACCAGAACCATGACAAGTATTACATTTTTCTCCTTTAGGAATACGGATTTTAACGGTTTTTCCTTCGGTAGCCTCTTTCAAGTCAATCTCTAAATCATAGCGTAAGTCCGAGCCTTGATTATTGGCTTGTTGTTGACGACCACCGCCAAAAATATCACCAAAAATATCACCAAAACCACCACCGCCACCAAATGGATTACCACCGCCACCTGCGGCGCTGCCATTTACACCTGCGTGACCAAATTGGTCATAGGCTTGGCGTTTTTCCGCATCAGACAAAACACTATAAGCCTTTTGAATTTCTTTAAAAGTCTTTTCTGCCGCCTCTTTATTGTCTTTATTTCGGTCAGGATGGTGTTTCATTGCCAAACGCTTATAGGCTTTTTTTATCGCCTTTGCATCCTCACCTTTAGTAATACCAAGTACCTCGTAATAATCTCTTTCTGCCACTTATATATCCTCAATAAATAGTAAAAAACCCCCTGTAAACAGAAGGTTTTTTACTGAATGATAAAAAACTATTTACTTTTTATTGTCATCGACTTCTTCAAAGTCTGCATCAACAACACCATCATCGGCTGCACCTGCATTCGCTGCATCGGTAAAGCCATCTCCACCTTCTGCACCAGCACCTGCTTTCGCCTGTGCTTTCTCAGTCAAAGGTTGTGCCGCTTCACTCAAAGATTGAACTTTAGCATCCATTTCCTCTTTATCTTCGCCTTTCATTGCTGTTTCAAGTTCTTCAATCGCTGCATTAATTGGAGTCTTTTCATCTTCTGAAACCTCATCGCCCAATTCTTCTATCATCTGCTTAGTAGAGTGAATCAACGAATCTGCCATATTGCGCGCAGTCACCAACTCCTGGAATTTCTTATCTTCCTCAGCATTTGCTTCTGCGTCTTTAATCATTTTCTCGACTTCTTCATCTGATAAACCACTTGACGCTTTAATCGTAATACTTTGCTCTTTGCCAGTATTTTCGTCTTTCGCAGAAACATTCAAAATACCATCGGAGTCAATGTCTAAAACCACTTTAATTTGCGGTTGACCTTTTGGTGCATTGGGAATGCCTTCGAGGTTAAATTGACCTAAAGATTTATTTGCACTTGCAATTTCTCGCTCACCTTGCAAGACATGAATTGTTACTGCCGATTGGTTATCCGCTGCGGTTGAAAAAATCTGATCCGCATTGGTTGGAATTGTTGTATTTTTCTCAATCAACTTCGTCATCACTCCGCCCATTGTTTCAATACCCAGCGATAAAGGCGTTACATCTAACAATAAAACATCGTTAACATCACCCCCTAAAACACCCGCTTGAATTGCTGCACCCATTGCCACCGCTTCGTCAGGGTTAACATCTTTCTTAGGCTCTTTGCCAAAGAATTTCTGCACTTCTTCCTGTACCTTCGGCATACGCGTAGAGCCACCAACGATAATCACTTCATCAATATCTTTAGCAGTTAAATCTGCATCTTTCAATGCAATTTTACAAGGGTCGATTGAACGCTTAATTAATTCCTCAACCAATGATTCTAACTTAGCACGCGTGAGTTTGATATTCAAGTGCTTAGGGCCTGATGCATCTGCTGTCACATACGGAAGATTAATTTCTGTTTGCTCAGAGGAAGACAGTTCAATCTTGGCTTTTTCTGCCGCTTCTTTTAAACGCTGCAATGCCATTGGGTCATTTTTTAAATCAACACCCTGCTCTTTCTTAAATTCTTCAACCAAGAAATCCATAATGCGCTGGTCAAAATCTTCACCCCCTAAGAAAGTATCGCCATTCGTTGACAATACTTCAAAATGCTTTTCACCATCAATATCTTCCATTTCAATGATAGATACATCAAATGTACCGCCACCTAAATCATACACAGCAACGGTTTTATCACCTACAGATTTGTCCACACCATAAGCCAATGCTGCCGCAGTTGGCTCATTAATAATGCGCTTAACCTCTAAGCCTGCAATTTTGCCGGCATCTTTAGTGGCTTGTCGTTGTGAATCATTAAAGTAAGCAGGAACAGTAATAACCGCTTCGGTAACTTTCTCACCAAGATAATCTTCGGCAGTTTTCTTCATCTTGCCAATCACCTTTGCAGAAATCTCAGGGGCTGCCATTTTCTTGCCATTCACCTCAACCCATGCGTCACCATTGTCCGCCTTTACAATTTTATAAGGCACCAAATCAATATCTTTTTGCACCGCTTTTTCATCAAAACGACGACCGATTAATCGTTTAATTGCATATAAAGTATTTTCAGGGTTGGTAACTGCTTGACGCTTGGCTGACTGCCCAACTAAAACTTCTTCTGAATCCTTTGGAAATGCAATAATAGACGGGGTAGTGCGATCACCCTCAGAGTTTTCAATAATTTTCACGCTACCACCTTCCATAATGGCAACACATGAATTCGTTGTACCTAAATCAATACCGATAATTTTTGACATTTTTTTCTCCTGTTTTTTGTTATTTGTGAACCTTATGTAAGGACGCAAAAAATAATTTCAAGTAAATATCTAAAAATAAATATTGAGCCTTAAGAGCACCTACAGAGACCTTAGTAAAATTTAAGAAATGCAGAAAACAAACTTTTTTAGTTGATAAATAATTGTTTGAAATTAAGGACACCCCTAACAACCTAAAATATTCATCAAAAAGCGACTTTTCATTTTATAATAAATTTAAAAAAATAAGCCAGAACCCTTGATATGACTAATTTTTTAAAATTCATTCTAAAACAAAAATTCATCTTTTTGCTAAACACCTTAGGTTATTAGGGGTACCCTATACTTTATCGCCAAATATATTGGCTTCAATGGCGTCAACATTATTTTTTGAAAATGGTATTATAGGTAAATCTTATATTTATTTATCCTAATTTAAACTATGAAAATCTATTTAGTCGGTGGTGCCGTTCGTGACAAATTATTAGGTATTGCTAATGATGATACCGAAAGGGATTGGCTCGTTGTCGGCTCATCGCCTGAAGAAATGTTAGACTTGGGCTACCGTCAAGTGGGCAAACAATTTCCCGTATTTTTACATCCTGGCACACAAGAAGAATACGCACTTGCCAGAGTAGAACGCAAAGTAGGAAAGGGCTACAAAGGCTTTGAATTTGACACAAGTAAAAGCGTCACACTTGAACAAGATTTATCGCGTCGAGATTTAACCATCAATGCCATTGCTGAACGCAATGGGGAATTATTCGATCCTTTTAATGGACAAGCCGATTTGAATAACGGCTTACTCAAACATGTATCCGAGGCATTCAGCGAAGACCCTGTGCGTGTTTTACGGGTAGCACGCTTTTCAGCACAGTTTAAGAAATTTGGCTTTAAAGTTGCACATTCCACACACCAACTAATGAAATCAATGGTGGACTCAGGCGAAGTAGATGCACTCACTCCTGAAAGAGTATTCAAGGAATTGGAACGCTCGTTATTAGGTGCCACCCCTTCGGTATTTTTTAAAGTGTTATTGGCATGTGGTGCGTATAAAAAAGTATTTTCCTTACTAGAAGCACCCACTAACCAAAGTCATCAAAATCCATTCGAATTTTTAGACAATTTAGTTACTACCGAGCCGCAGATAAAATTCGCTATTTGGTTAAAAGATGAAAAATCAACCGCAATTACTGAATTATGCAAACGCATTAAATGTCCAAAAAAATACCAAGAAATGTCTAAACTCGTTAACCAATATCATCACTTTGCCAATCACTTTGAGACACAATCTAGCGATGATATATTTGATTTTTTTGCAAAAACTGATGCACTCAGACGACAAGAGCGATTTGCAGAGTTGCTTACAACTTTTGAGTTATTAGGTATTGATGTTAGTCGTATCATTGAACTCAGAGACTTGCTAAATGCAATTGACACTTCTAGTCTCGATAAACATAATATTGCCCAAGTAATTCAACAGCAAAAATTATCCATTATTGAATTATTTTGTGGTTCTTGTTAAAAATAATGGGTAAAAATCTATTAGAGACTTTTGCATAAATAGGAATGATTAGCAAAATGACAGATTTTATTAATTTGTGAATTTTTTAAATCCACTCCTAGCAGGGGTAAGGGTGTTTTTACCCTCCTAGAGGACTGCTTGGTGTCGCTAGAAAAGTTTTTAAAACGGCGAATTCAACCCATAAGTGCAACACTTCCATTTAAAAAATAGTCTTTGCCAGTCATCTGTGCAAAGACCTCAAACGGGGTTTTCCACCCTAAGCACTTTCTAGGTCTATTATTCATTAAATTCGTTGCCACAAATGCCTCTTTCTCACTCACATTATCCAAAGCCATCTGCTTGGGGAAGAATTGTCTTAATAAGCCATTATGGTTCTCGTTTAAACCACGCTCCCAGCTATGGTATGGTTTAGCAAAATAAGTGCTACAACCCAGTGTCTCAGCCAATTCATCATGCCAACTAAACTCCCTACCATTATCAAATGTTAAAGTTTTAACCCAATGTTTAAGTGGTGTGAGTAGCCTGGTAATCGCATCATTTGCAGTCTGTGCGGTTTTGTTGGCAATGGGTAAGGCAAGATAAAGTCTGCTCTTGCGTTCAGCAAGGGTGGCGAAGCCACCTTTGTGCCCCTTACCAATCACCAAATCAACCTCCCAATCGCCAATTCGAGCACGAGCATCTACGATAGCAGGTCGTTGGTCAATATCCACACGATTAGGTATCCTGCCTCGGTAATCATTTTTGCCATAGCGCTTACGATACTTTTTACGCTGGTGGCGTAGGTATTTATAAAGCACTCCGCCTACCGCTTTGTCCTTAAGGACAAAGCGGTAGGCGGTTTCAGTGCTGATTTTAACTTTTTTATCCAACTCCAAACGCCCTACAATTTGTGCAGGACTCCAATAAATTTTAAGCTTCTCACTGATGTAGTGCTTAACTTCAACAGTCAGTTTAATGTGTTTATTTTTCTGTTGATGTCTAGTACAAGCAAGCCTATCGGCTTGCTTGTAGCGATAGCCTCTTTTGCCGGTATTACGAGATAATTCTCTAGAGATGGTTGATTTGCTTCTATCCATTGATTTGGCAATAAAAGTTTGATTGTATCCTTGTTTGTTTAGTAGGTAAATATGGTATCTTTGTTCGCAGGTCAATTGTGTATATTTTTGCATGTTTCACTCCTTTTTCTGTCGGGTTAAAAGAGTAACTAATATACCTTTTGACCGACTAACGAGTGTTGCACTTATGATGTGAATTCAAGTAAACTAAGTTTTTTTGGATACTAAGTGGAAGTTGATTGATGAAAATCGAACCTATGAAAATGGCAATCAAGATAATAAAAAAGGCATTAGTCAGAGTGATATGTATCAACTGTTTGCTTATGGTAAAAAATACGGGGTAAAAAAAGTGGTTTTAATTTATCCACAGTGGGTGAATTTTAAAAAGGAATTTTCATTTAAAATTGATGGCGATTTAGATTTATGTGTCAAGCCTTTTGCACTTGATGATGATAAAATGACAGACTTTGGTTTACAAGCATTGCTTAAATAAACCTCTAACCCAACAAACGCACAATGAAAAAACAACTACAAACATTATTAAAACAAGCATTAGATATATTAGTAAAGGACGGCGTGCTGGCGTGTGTGCCGGATAATATTCGTATTGACCATTCTAAGGATAAAACGCAGGGGGATTTTGCGACCAATATTGCGATGGTGTTGTCGAAACAGGCGAAATGTGCACCAAAGGTGTTGGCACAACAAATCAAAGCGAATTTTCCAGAGGTTGCGGCAGTGGAAAAGGTTGAGATTGCGGGGGCTGGGTTTATTAATTTCTTTATGTCGCAGGGGGCAAGTGCTGCGGTGATTGGGCATATTATTGAGCAGGGTGATGCGTATGGTTTGTCGAATGTGGGTGAGGGGCAGCGGGTGTTGTTGGAGTTTGTTTCGGCTAATCCGACAGGGCCATTGCATGTGGGGCATGGGCGAGGGGCGGCGTATGGGGCGACGGTTGCCAATCTTTTGCGGGCGGTTGGGTTTGTAGTTGATAATGAATATTATGTGAATGATGCGGGGCGGCAGATGGATATTTTGGCGACTTCGGTTTATTTGCGTTATGTTGAGACGGATAAATTTCCTGATAATGGGTATCAGGGTGATTATATTTTTGCTATTGCTAAAAAAATTAGCGGGGTTGCAAAATTGGATATTTTTGCTGATGTTTGTCAGGATGAGCGAGATGGGGGTGATAAAGAAAAGCATATTGATGGTTTGATTGCTAATTGTAAAACGGCGTTGGGTGGTGATTATCAAGGTATTTTTGATTTGGCGATTGATGATATTTTGGGTGGTATTAAAACCGATTTGGCGCAGTTTGGGGTGGAATACCAGCAATGGTTTAGTGAGCGGTCTTTGGTGGACAGTGGTTTGAGTGAGAAAACGGTGAAAAAATTACAGGACTCAGGGCATATTTACGAAAAAGACGGTGCGCTTTGGTTTAAAACCACCGATTTTGGCGATGATTTAGATCGTGTGGTGGTGCGTGATAATGGATTGCATACTTACTTTGCCTCTGATATTGCTTATCATCTTGAAAAGTTTGAACGCGGTTATGACAAAATTATCAACATCTGGGGGGCTGACCATCACGGCTATATTGCACGGGTTAAGGCATCCATTAAAGCGTTGGGATTTGATGAAAGTAAATTAGAGGTTTTGTTGGTGCAGTTTGCCAATCTTTTTAGGGGCGGTGTCAAAATCCCTATGTCCACTCGCAGTGGCTCGTTTGTTACGCTGGAAGAATTACGCAGGGAAATTGGCAATGATGCGGCGCGTTTTTTCTATATTTTGCGTAAATCCGAGCAACATATGGACTTTGACTTAAGTCTAGCCACCTCTAAAAGCAATGAAAACCCCGTGTTTTATATTCAATATGCACATGCGCGCATTTATTCTGTTTTGGACAAGGCAGAGGGTAATCAAACACCAGATTTAACCTTATTAAAGGATAAATACGAGCAAACACTCATTAAACAACTGAGTCGTTATACCGATGTAGTAAAAACCTCAGCCCTTAATTACGAGCCACATTTACTGGCGTATTATTTGCGTGAATTGGCAGGTGATTTCCACAGTTATTATAATAATTGTGATTTTTTAATTGCAGATAAAACTTTACAAGCCAGTCGTTTAGAATTGGTGAAAGCTACCCAGCAAGTGATTAAAAATGGATTGGGTTTATTGGGTGTGTCTGCACCGGATGAAATGTGATTTAAAATGGGGTTAAAAGTGAAATAAAGTTAGGTTTTGGTTAAAAAACAGACAAAATAGAGGTTTAATTTAGTTAAAAATTGAAATAAAGGAATTTTAAAGGAATTTTAAAGGAACTTTAAAGGAATTCTAAAGGAAACATGAGGTGCGGCAGAAAATAATGAACAATTCTTTATTAAAATTGATTTACATGTTAAATAAAGTTATATTTTTAACAAAATATGTTAAAATGTTTGTTTTAATTTAATTTTAATGTGATTTAGATATGCTTGTAGAATTCAGTGTTACCAATTTTCGCTCTATTAAGGAAAAACAAACACTTAGTTTGTTAAAAACCAAAAAGAATGAACTGTCCAATAATTTTACAACCGTCACCCTGTCCACAGGTAAAACGCTTGATGTGCTTAATAGTGCTGTGATTTATGGTGCAAATGCGAGTGGTAAATCTAATTTGGTGTGGGCTTTAAAGACTATGTTAAGCATTATTGAAAGTTCTTTTGGTTATCAACTAAATAAAGGTGTTAAAAGCATTGAACCCTTTTTGCTTGCTAAAGAAAGTAAAAATCAACCCACAGAATTTGAGTTGGATTTGATTGATAGCGGAGTTCGTTATGTGTATGGTTTTTCCGCCACTAAAAACAAAGTCATTGATGAGTGGTTGTATCAATATCCGAAAGGCAGTCCACAGACCTTAATTGATAGGCAGTCAACAAATCAATGGGGGGCAATGACTGCCCTAAAAGGTAGGAAAAAGACCTGGCAAGAGAGTACTAAAGATAATTCTTTGTTTTTATCAACAGCTGTGCAGTTGAATAGCGAATCATTGTCAGTTGTTTTTTCTGCTATTGACAAGTTAAAAAGCGTATCTGGAGAGTTATCGGAAGGTTTTGCTTTTACCTGTCATCAAGTAAATGAAAACAAAGAAAATGCACAAGAAATTTTAAATTTTATGCAAGCGGCTGATATTGATATTGAAAATTTTTCTGTGCTTGAAGAAAAAATAGATGAAGAAAAAATCCCTGATGAAATCAAAAAGTTTTTAGAAAAAAAAGGCAAAGATTTGTCAAAGTTGAAAAGTTTCAAGGTAGAGACACAACATGTATCTGATGATGGCAGTGTGGTGTCTTTTAATTTTAAAGAACAAGAATCAGATGGAACACAAAAACTATTTAGGATTGCAGGACCATGGTTAGATGTTTTAGAAAATGGCTATTGTTTAGTGATGGACGAATTGCACAACAGTTTACATCCAAAATTGGTGGCGTATTTGGTTGATATGTTTCATAACCCAGAGATTAACAAAAATGGTGCGCAACTTATTTTTGTCACTCATGAGACCTCGCTACTTAATCAGGACACATTCAGAAAAGATCAAGTGTGGTTCTGTGAAAAAGAAAATAATGTCACAGAATTATTTTCATTGGCTGATTTCAAGGTGCGTAAAGGGATTGATGATTTAGAGAAGGCTTATTTATCAGGGCGTTATGGCGCAGTGCCATATTTGAGATAAATAGTGGCAAAACGCAAGCCAAAAACTAAATACAACCCTAGAAAGGTTGCAATAATAGAAGACCATGAGAGAGTTTTAATTATTTGCGAAGGTAAAACTGAGCAATTGTATTTTTCGGGGTTGAAAGATGAGTTAAAAATTTCAACTGCCAATATTGAAATATTAGACCCAAGACAAAACACACCAGACAGCTTACTAAAAGAAGCAAAAAAACTTTATCGAGAATCTAAAGAATCTAAAAAAGACACTACTTTTGATAAAGTTTATTGTGTTTTTGACAAAGATAGGCACCCAAAATATCAAGAAACAAAACACAACATTAGGCAGATACAACGACCAAAAAATACCTATTTTGCAATTTATTCAGAACCTTGTTTTGAATATTGGTTGTTGTTACATTATGAAAATACTACGAGACCATTCACCTGTTTTGATCAATTACGACATGACAAATTGTTTAAAAAGAATTTTTCGAATTATGAAAAAAATGAGCAAAATATTTTTGCAATATTGAAGGAGCAATTGCCAACTGCTTGTCAAAATGCGAAAGATAATCCATATACCAATGTTAATGAATTGGTGGAATATTTGCAAAAGATAAAATGAATGACTTAACCCAACGCCAACAAGCCCTAGATATTAGCCAGTCTTTTATCGTGCAAGCGCCTGCGGGATCGGGCAAAACTGAATTATTGACGCAACGGTATTTAAAATTGTTGGCGAATTGCGGTAATCCTGAAAATGTGATTGCGATGACATTTACCAATAAAGCGGTGGATGAGATGACACATCGAGTGTTGTCGGCGTTGAAATTGACTAAGCAATCTCGCCCAAATGAAGCACATAAACAAACGACTTATGACTTGGCAGCGGCTGTTATTCAGCGTTCGGATGAACAGGGGTGGGACTTGTTGCAAAATCCGAAGCGTTTGAAAATCTCAACGATTGATGGATTGTATAGTTTGATTAATAATCGTTACCCATTGCCAGAGCAGTTGGTGCCACGACAGATTATGGCACAGCAGTGGGAGCGGGAACAGGCTTATCAGTATGCTTCGCAGGAAACTTTGAAGATGATTGATGATGTGGATTATGGCAAGGCGATTGCGGATTTGTTGTTACATTTGGATAATAATGTGGGCAAGTTTGAGCGTTTGGTGGTGCAGATGTTGTCCAAACGAGACCAGTGGTTGGGGCGATTGTATCGTGATAATGTGTTGGATTTGCAGATATTGCAGGACAGTGCAAGAGCCATTATTTTGGAGTATTTGGAGGATTTACACGGGTTGGCAAAGTTACATTTGGGCAAAGATTTTTTTGCATTGATGGCGCTGAGTTTGGATAAGGGATATGCCAGTGTGAGCGCATTGCCTGGGTATGAAGCGTCGGATTTTGAGGCTTGGCAATTGGTTGCTAATTTGTGTTTAACAGGTGAAGGCAAGTGGCGTAAAACTTTGAATAAGAATAGTGGGTTTCCACCTGAGTTAAAAGAGCAAAAAGACCGGTTATTGAAAATTATTCAAGGTTTGGATGGCAATGAGGCATTGAAAATAGCGTTGATAAATTTGGGTAGTTTGCCCGATGTAGACTTCTCTCAGGCACAGGCGGACACTTTAAAGGTGATTTCGACAGTATTAAAACTTTGTGTGGCACAACTCAATTTGTATTTTGAGGAAAAACAAACGAATGATTTTATTGAAGTAGCATTGAATGCGAATCGGGCACTCGTGGATGTGAGTGATATTGCCTTGTTTTTGGATTATAAGGTTCAGCATTTGTTGATTGATGAATTTCAGGATACATCGGCATCGCAATTTAACACACTTTCAAAACTGATTGAAGAATGGCAGATAGGTGATGGCAAAACTTTGTTTTTGGTGGGCGATCCGATGCAGTCAATTTATCGTTTTAGAGAGTCACAGGTGGGGTTATTTTTGCAGGTGCGTGATGAAGGGATTGCGAATATTACACCGACTTCGTTGGTTTTAGACACTAATTTTCGCTCTTCAAAAAGCATTGTTGAAGGCAATAATGAATTTTTCAGACAGATTTTTCCCAAAGAGGACGATGTGTATAAAGGCGCGATTTCTTACTCGCAATCACAATCAAATTCCAATGAAGAAGAGAAAGAAGCGATTGTGTTTTATCCGTTCGCACACGACCAGTATTTACAGGAAGCCACAACTATTGGCACGATTGTTGCCGACACTTTAGCACGAGATGGACAAGGCACGATTGCAATTTTAGTGCGTGGGCGTGCGCATTTACAGTGCATTGCTGAGCAACTCAAAAGCGATGGGGTGGCGTTTGAATCGGTGGATATTACTGAGTTGCAAAACCATTTATTAACCCGTGATTTATTGTCACTGACCAAAGCCGTTTTGCATCTTGGCGATAAATTGGCGTGGCTGAGTGTGTTGCGTGCGTCTTGGTGTGGGTTGGTTTTGGATGATTTATTGGTGTTGTCTGAGAATGATGAAAAAATTATTTATCAGCAATTGAATGATGAAAGTGTGCTGTCAAAGTTGAGTGTAGATGGGCAGAAACGCGCCAAACATTTGCATCATTGTTTGCAAGATGTGATTAATAATCAAGGACGATTTAATTTTGTTGAATTGTTGACGCACGCGATAAACCAGTTGGGGTATACAAATGAAGTATTGTCGGATGTGGAGTTATCTATTAAAGACAAATTCTTGCAGATTGTTTATAACTGCGAACAGCAGCAATTATTGAATGCAAAAACCATTGAAAGCGTACTGGAAAAACTGTATGAACCGAGCGACAGGGCGAAAGTTAAGTTGATGACAGTACACGCATCAAAGGGGTTGGAATTTGATACGGTGATTATTCCAGGTTTGGGCAGAGGGTCAGGTAAGGACGATTCGCCGATTGTGCGAATGCGTGAATTTTCTAATAATTCATTGTTATTTGCACCGATTAAATCGGCAACGGAAAAGTGGGAAAGCGGGGCTTATAAATATCTGAAATTTATTGAGACTGAGCAAAATCATTTTGAAAGTATGCGTTTGCTATATGTTGCAATGACGCGTGCGAAAAGCCATTTGCACTTGTTGGGGGCAGTAAATAAATCGGGGAATATCGCCAAAAATACTTTGTTGGAATTATTGACACCATTTGTTGTGCATCAATTTGACGGTATTGACGATACGCCTGATACTGTTGAGCAGACAGAAGTGTTGCAGTTGCATCGTTTTTCTGAATTGAAAACACCTACCAATCAAACTTTAGAAAGAGGTGAAATAGTTGAATACCAGCAAAATTTTGAACGATTATTTAAGAGTGCATTGGGGACTTTGGTGCATCAATATTATGAGCACCAACTGTTTAACCCGAGTACGGAAAATATCCGTCATCGCCTGATTGAAATTGGCACTGCCCCGAGTGAGATTGAATATTGGCAGACAGTTATTATACGATTATTGGACAACACCAAGAATGACGCACAATTTAAATGGTTGTTTAAAGATAGAGAATCGACTTTAACTGAGGCTGAGTTTGTGGTTGAAGGTAGGACAATTGCGATTGATAGACTGTTTGTCGATGAAGGGATTATGTGGGTGATTGACTTTAAAACGGCAGAGCCTACTGAAAATGAAACATTAGATGCGTTTATTGAGCGCCAAAAAGAGCAACACACAAAGCAATTATTGTTTTACAAACAAGCAATATCTGAGATTTACACTCTCCCCGTTCATTGTGCGTTGTACTGTCCTAGCGTTAGCCAGTTGATTGAAATTTCTTAACCCCACAAAGTATTAATCATTGCCACAGAATCACAGCCTGCATCAAAAGCAGATTGCTGATTATCAAAATCAACGCCGCCTATCCCAACAATGGGAATGACTAAGTTTTGTTTGGCTTGAGTGATAATATTTAAATCACAATGCCGTGCATTTGGCTTGGTTGAGGATGAAAATAAAGCACCAAATGCGATATAGTCCGCACCGTTTTCTTGTGCGTTTTTTGCCAAATTAATGTCGTTATAACAAGAGACACCAATGATAGCATCGGCACCAAGTTGGATGCGGGCTTGTTGGATTGACACATCTTTCTTGCCGAGATGCACACCGTCAGCATTGATTTTTTCTGCAAGGTTGGCGTCATCGTTGATGATAAATAAAGTATGATGTTTTGCACATAGTTGTTGCAATTGTGTTGCTTCATTAAGTTGCGTTTTTGCGTCAGGCGTCTTGTGTCGATATTGTAAAATACCAATATTATGTGCAACAATCGTTTTTTCAATAGCGTCAAAATCTAAGGCACGGTCTGGCGTAATCGCGTAAATGCCACTTATATTATGCAAAAAATTAGTTTTCATTTAAAAAGAAAGTTATTATTAATGGGTTTCATTATAGTGCCTATTGGTATTGTGTGGTTTTTTATGCCCATGGCTTCTTCGATGTTTACAGAAGATGAGCAGAAAATTGCTGATTCGACTGAAATTACGAATTATATTGAAAAAATTGATCAGTTTTTGTTGCAGGGTTTTAATGAGAAACAACAATTAGCGTATTTTGTTGAAGCTGAAAAATACTATAGTTTTAAAGAAGACCCTGCTTTGCTATTAGAGCCAAAAGTGATTAATTACAATGCTAAAGGTGAAGAGCTTTATACGCTGACTTCAAAACGCGCTAATTATTTGGACAATGGTGAGATTCAATTTCAAGGCAAGGTGGATATTGATTCTAAGTCTGGTATCGCTTATCAAATCAATGCCAAGGAATTATTTGTCAATACTGAAACTAATAATTTACTGAGCGATAAACAAATTATTTATTTAGATGAGACAGCGAAAGTTGTTGCCCAAGGGATGGAAATGAAATCTGCGGAAGATAAAATGCATCTAACTGGGAAAACTACGATTAATCAAAAGGGTGGGCAGAAAATACTTACTCGTGATTTGTTGGTTGACCAGTCTAAATCTCAGAAGCGTTATTACTCTAAACATAAGACCACTTATTTGGCATCAGGCAATAAAATTTATTCTCAAGGATTGGATATGGATATGAGAAAAAAGTTAGCAACTTTGCTGGGCAAGGTAAAAATTCTACAAAAATCAGGTGCCAAAATTGATACTAAAAGGTTAATCATCGACCAAACTAAAGGGCATGATATCTACCGAACCAAAGAAAAAGTGCATTATCAATCTGATATATCTGATATCCATGCAAAAAAAGGCATGTATTATGATGTAAGAGGGAAAAAAGTGAGATTAACTGGAGGAGTAGTAGGGCATTATGAATAGAATTATTTTTATTTTGTTGTTATTACCGTTCACAGCAGATGCCTTGCTTAATGGTAGAATACCCACGGATGTGAAAGCATACGCGGTGGTGATTGATGAGCGTTTAGGTTTGAGCACTTATACGGGTAACGCTCAAATTGTGCAGGGCAGTTTGATTATTAGCGCCGAGAGTATCCAAATTTTTAGCAAAAATCAAGAGATTACCAAGGTGATTGCAGTTGGCACTAAAAAGAAGCCAGCGCATTACAAACAAAATCAACCTAAGCAACCGCGTTTTATTGAGGCAACAGCGCAGAACATTACTTATTTTGTTGGCAAACAATTGGTGAAGCTTAAGGGTCGTGCACATTTGATTCAAGGGTTTGATTCGTTTAGTGGTGGCACTTTAAACTACGATATTAAGAAAGATAAAATTTTTGCTAAAAAGTCTAAAGATGGCACCCAACGCGTTCAATTTAAAATAAAATTATAGCGCTTCTTAAAAAATAATCTCCATTAAAAAATCGCTATCGGTATAATTTACCCCTTTAAATTAATATAGGATGCGACATGTCAAAACTAGTCCCACCACATGGTAGCGATACAATTAACGCGCTAGCATTATCAGGCGATGCTTTAACAGCAGAGCTTTCAAGAGCAGAATCATTAGCAAAAATCGAGTGTTCTTCAAGAGAAGAAGGCGATATCATTATGCTAGGTATTGGCGGTTTTAACCCATTAGATGGTTTTATGGGTAAAGCAGATTGGCAAGGCGTTTGTGATAATATGACGATGACAAATGGCTTGTTCTGGCCAATTCCTGTTACTTTGTCTACTAATGATGAAAATGTTAAAGTAGGTGATGAGATTGCAGTTACATCAAGTAAGTCTGGTGAAGTTTTAGCAACGATGACGGTTACTGAGAAGTATACAATTGATAAAGATCACGAATGTGAGACAGTATTTAAGACGACTGAAGATGCACACCCAGGTGTGGTGATGGTTCAGGCACAAGGTAAATATAACCTTGCAGGACCTATTAAAGTATTGTCTGACGGTGGCTTCCCTGCGAGGTTTGGTGAGTTATATATGACACCTACTGAAACGCGTGCTTATTTTGATAAGAAAGGCTGGAAAACAGTGGCTGCGTTCCAAACGCGTAACCCTATGCATCGTTCACACGAATATTTAGCAAAAATTGCAGTAGAAATTTGTGATGGCGTGATGATTCACTCAGTATTAGGTGGACTTAAAGCGGGTGATATTCCTGCTGATGTGCGTTCAGAGGCAATTTCAGTATTGATTGAAAACTATTTTGTAGATAATACAATTTTGCAGTCAGGCTACCCATTAGATATGCGTTATGCAGGTCCTCGCGAGGCATTATTACACGCATTATTCAGACAAAACTATGGTTGTTCACACTTAATCGTTGGTCGTGACCATGCGGGTGTTGATGATTATTATGGTCCGTTTGATGCACATAATATCTTTGATGAAATCGCTGATGATGCACTGGTTACACAGCCACTTAAAATTGATTGGACTTTCTGGTGTCATGAATGTGGCGGTATGTCTTCGATGAAGACTTGTCCACATGAAGCCAAGGATCGTGTTTTATTGTCAGGTACCAAAGTGCGTAAGATGCTTTCAGATGGTGAAGATTTACCAGAAGAATTCTCGCGTCCTGAGGTGGCTAAAGTGTTGCAGGCATACTATGCAGGCATTAAAGACGAAGACAAAGTAGAAATTAAGTTGAGTGGTCACTCAGCTAAGTAAAGTAAAAAGTATTTAAAACAAAGGACTAATAGTATATAATTGGCGGGTTTTAAAATTTCTAATTTTAAAATTTGATGATTTTTTTTGATGTGATTAACTACCTAAAGGAGGAATAAATACCATGATCACTAACACACCAATAGCCTTGCTTGCAGAAGCGGGCATCTCATACGAGACAATGCAAACTTATGTCATGATAATGATTGCACTTGTTATCGTTATGACAGTAATGGATATGCTGCACAAGCAAAGTGCTAAGTATTTCTTTAATAACGCAAAGAAAGCCAAAGCAAACGCAACAACAGAGTTGAGTGCAGGCGATAAAGTCGGCATTGCAGCGGCAACAATCGCAACAGATGTTCTAGCAGCGGGTGAGTTCCATAACCCAGTGCGTCGTCTGGTTCACTTGTTGACTATGTACGGTTTCATCTTGTTCAATGCGTCAACCGCAGTAATGATATTTGGTTCAAATGGCGATAATGCTATGTGGACACAAGTATGGCATCTTGGTGCGATTATGTTGCTTGTAGGCAGTTTCTGGTTTTGGTTTGCCTTTAAAGTAGATGTGGTTGCCGAAGGTAATTCACCTTTCAGTGTTGACCTTAAAAGAGATGCATTCAGTTTGTCATTAATGGCAACTTCTGTATCAGCGCTTATTTGGTCTTTTAATGGCAATGCAATGGGTTGGGAATTCGGTTTCGTTATTCTTGCTACTGTGTCATTATTTGGCGGTGTTTACTGGTCTAAGTTCTCACATATGTTCTTTAAGCCATTTGCTGCTTATGACAAACGCATTACTAAAGCGGACGGTTCTGCTGAAAACTTACCAACAATTACCAGAGATGAGACTGCTCAACAGCAACGACACTCTATGGAATTATTAGTAGATGCCCCTATGAATATGGGTCTTGGCATTAAGCGTGAAAAGCCACAGCACTACTAAACTTTATTAACTAATTAAACTAAGGAGAATAATATGCCAACTTTTGTATATATGACCCGTTGTGATGGTTGCGGACATTGTGTTGATATCTGCCCATCTGACATTATGCACATCGATAAGAAATATCGTCGTGCGATGAACATCGAACCTAACATGTGCTGGGAGTGTTACTCATGTGTAAAAGCATGTCCACACCAAGCCATTGATGTTCGTGGCTACGCAGACTTTGCCCCACTAGGTCACAGTGTGCGTGTAATCCGTGATGAAGAAAAAGGCACGATTGCATGGAAAATTAAATTTAGAGATGGTCGTGAGAAGAATTTCTTGTCACCGATTACTACTAAGCCATGGGGTTCTACAATCCCTGATTTCAGAAACGAAGCTGAGCCTACGGCTGAAGCGCGTAACTCTGAGTTATTGGCGTTTGAACCTGAGTCAATTCGTTTAGACGATGGTGGTTTACACACGCTAGAGTCTAACGGTTTAAAACTTGTTGAAGGAGTATATTACTAATGAAAACTATTATTGAAGATAACATTGACATTTTAGTTGTTGGTGCAGGTTTAGGTGGCACAGGTGCTGCTTATGAAGCAAGACATTGGGGTCGCGACAAGAAGGTGATTATTGCTGAAAAAGCAAACATTGACCGTTCTGGTGCCGTTGCTCAAGGTCTGTATGCGATTAACTGTTATATGGGTACCCGTTGGGGCGAAAACAATCCTGAAGACCATGTGCGTTATGCACGAATGGACTTAATGGGTATGGTGCGTGAAGATTTAGCTTTTGATATGGCTCGCCATGTTGACTCTGCTGTGCATAAATTTGAAGAATGGGGTCTGCCATTAATGAAAGATCCTAAAAGAGCAGACTTACCTGCAGATGATTTAGGTAAAGGTGCTTATATGCGTGAAGGTCGTTGGCAGATTATGATTCACGGTGAATCTTATAAGCCTATCGTTGCTGAAGCTGCTAAAGTGAATGCCGATAAGACTTTCAACCGTATTATGGTTACGCATCTATTGATGGACGATGCACAAGATAACCGTGTTGCAGGTGCTGTTGGTTTTAATGTTCGCACAGGCAACTACCATGTATTCAAATCTAAGACAGTGATTGTTGGTGCTGGCGGTGCTTCTAACATCTTTAAGCCGCGTTCAGTGGGTGAAGGTGCAGGTCGTGTTTGGTATGCACCATGGTCATCAGGTTCTGCATACGGTTTGTTAATTGAAGCCGGTGCAAAAATGACGCAAATGGAAAATCGTATCGTTTTGGCTCGATTCAAAGACGGTTATGGTCCTGTTGGCGCCTACTTCTTACATCTTAAGACTTACACTCAAAACGCTTATGGCGACGAATATGAGTCTAAATGGTTCCCAGAATTAGCAGAAAGAGTAGGTAAAGCGTATCTTGATACCGAAAACCAACATTTCTCACACAAGCCTATTCCGACTTGTTTGCGTAACCACGCATTCATCTCTGAAGTAGCGGCTGGTCGTGGTCCAATTCACATGGTAACAGTGGAAGCATTCCAAGACCCACATTTAGAAGAAGTTGGGTGGGAAAACTTCTTAGGTATGACTGTTGGTCAAGCGGTATTATGGGCTGCAACAGACATTGATCCTAAATACATCAACCCTGAATTAACGACTTCTGAGCCGTATGTAATGGGTTCACATGCAACAGGTTGTGGTGCATGGTGTTCAGGTCCTGAAGATATTTCAGGTAATATTCCTGAGTATTTCTGGGGTTACAATCGTATGACTACGGTTGAGGGTTTGTTCGGTGCAGGTGACTCTGTTGGTGGCACACCACACGCATTCTCTTCAGGTTCATTTACGGAAGGTCGTTTGTCTGCTAAAGCTGCTTGTAAATATATTGATGACGGCAAGGCAAATGGCATCAATGTTTCACAGAAGCAAATTGATGATCGTAAAACGCAAATATTCAAACCTTTAGAGACTTACACAGTAGGTCGTAACGAAATAGTTGGCGGCACTGTATCACCAAGTTACATCTTGCCATTCCCTGGTTTACAGCGTTTACAAAAGTTGATGGATGAGTATGCAGGTGGTGTAACGGTTCAGTATATGACTAATGACAAACTTCTAAATATGGGTCTTCACAAGTTGAAAATCCTAGAAGAAGATTTAGAAAAAGTCGGTGCAGAAGACATTCACCAGTTGTTGCGTGCATGGGAGCTTAAGCACCGTCATCGCACCTCTGAGTGTGTGGTTCAGCATACTTTGTTCCGTGAGGAAACTCGCTGGCCTGGTTACTACTATCGTGGCGATAAAATGAAACTTGACGATGAAAATTGGCATGTTTTAACCACCTCACAACGCAATCGTGCGACGGGTGAATACAAGATGGAGAAACAACCCTTGTATCACCTAGTGGGTGATGCTGAGAAGTAGGCATCTCGCTTAACAAAGGTTTGATAATAAGCCCTTGTTGAACAACAATAAAAAACCAACATTTTATGTTGGTTTTTTATTGGTTTTTATATAAAGAGACCTTTATGTGCATTAGGCGTAATACCATTGATAAAAAATAATGGGACAAAAACGGACAAGAATTAGTGCTTTTTTGTATTGTTATTTTTTAAAAATGGTATAATACCATTTATAAAAACTAATGACACAAAAAGCACGAATTATTGTCCGTTTTAAAGGGCTTAAAAAATCAAGGATACTTATTGCTTTTTTAAGCTCTTTAAAACGGACAATAATTCGTGCTTTTTGTGTCATTAGTTTTTATAAATGGTATAAGTTTTAGTGCATATAGTGGTCTCAAAAATGAGCAACAAATAAAATGAATATTATTGAAAAAACAGATGAAGAAATATTGGCAATTGCCACGCCATTTTGGAATGACTTAGTCAAATACTCCAACAACAAAAATTATGGTGCATTCACCAGAAACTTTTCTGAAGCAATGCTTCGTGGTGCCAATGAAATTGAAATGGGCAAACAATTTGCCCGCAGTAAACTCACCAAAGGTCTGGAAAAAGATCCTGAATATTTAGGCTTGATTCGTCGTGGCGAACATGTGACTGTGTTATATAAGCAGATTAATAAAAACAGAGTTGGCGATGAATATCTGGGTCGCTTAGTATTGGGTTACAACGAAGAAGATGAGATTAAAATCTTCGGTGCTACCATTTTTTAATTAATCCCAGTC
>FPHY01000071.1_pt1 | contig 36676 bp, 30 predicted proteins | sample 1057291 | NCBI WGS metagenome assembly FPHY01 (sample SAMEA4473301, study PRJEB15554) | hydrothermal vent metagenome | biome: marine basaltic hydrothermal vent biome; feature: marine hydrothermal vent; material: water | place: Pacific Ocean | collected 2011-06-14/2011-07-23 | depth 1705 m | reverse complement strand
CTTAGACAGCACTTGCTCCGAGGCGGTAATCCTGCCAACGACAATTTTTGGTAATTTTTGCTCTTGATTTTGATGAACCACTTCTGGTATCTTACTTGGCTCTTTTTTCGACACCACAACAGGCTTGTCAAATATTGCCAATCCTGCAAATCTGGCAAAATCAATCAACTCTTGCACCGAAGAACGAATACCAATCGCAACAATTTGATTTTGCACTAATATTTCAATCAAAACTGCCAATTCATTTGCTTGAAAATACTCATTTTCAATCTCTAAAACAACGGGTGTATTAACAAATTTACCTCCACCATTTTCAACTAAGTCTGTCACTTCCTCATACAACTGCTCTGTTGTTCTGCTCAAAATTTTCAGCGTATAAAGTGCCTCATCGTGCACTTGAACTTCGATTAAACTGTCTTTTTCCACGCCTAATCCTTCCAACCTTGTGTGCAATCTAAAAAATGCCAAACCCGCTTCATTCCTGTTTCACCACTCAACATCAATTCTAATGGTGCTTTTTGCTTAAATTTTTTCACTGATCGCTTCAACCAAATGCTTGCATATTCACGATTAGTCGGATAAGTCGTACCCAAGGCTTCGTGAATTCCCATAATCATTTCACTACGATTCATTGTTGTCTGGTTAAAATCAAAAGATTTGTCACCTCTTCTATATAAGTACAAATGCCTAGGTTTCAAAGAATCAGACAGTCCTAATAATGCAACTTGATCTTGGTCTTCCAACTTCCAATTCTCCATTACTTGCATCAAGCGAAAAGTTAACTGGTTTTTTTGTTCATTGGTAATTTTGGCTACATTTATCATGTATTAATTCACTTTAAAATAGAATATTATTTTACGATCAAAAACACTCTTATCAGGTGCAGCCGGCAAAGGTGATGCCTTGTTCACTGCTCGTTTAATCGCATTTTTAAAGGATTTTACCTTGCTCTTATTATCAATATTACAAGATTTCAAATCAACCTGCTGAACATTACCACCAGTATCTTGCAAGATATGCACTTCACAACTCCAATTATCTTTGGCACCTTGATAACGCCATTGATTGTGTACTCTTGAGGCAATTTGATTAATGTAATTTTCTCGAAGTTCATCCAAAACTTTTCGTTTTTCAAGTTCTCTGTTTTGGTCTTCTTGTAATTGCACTTGCTGCTCTAATTTGCGTTTGTTTTGCTCTTTTTTAAACTGCTCTGCTTCGGCTTTTCGCTGTGCCGTCAGTTGTTGTTTTTTCTTTTCTTCGGCTTTGGCTTTCTTCTTGGCTATCTTCGCCTTTTTTTCGGCTAATGTCTTCTGACTTTCTGCCTGTTGTCTTTTTTTCTCTGCTGCAAGTGCATTTTTTTCAGACAATCTTTTCTTTTCATCAGCAATCTTTTTTTTCTTTTCCGCTAACACTTTGGCTTGCTTGGCTTTTTTAGTTTTGGCTTTAAGCCTTTTCAAGCGTTGCTGCTCTTTATAGCGTTCATTTTCAAGGCGTTTTTCAGATAACCTTAATTGCCTAATCCGTTCTTTTTCTTTCTTAATTTTTTGCTTTTTCATTTTTCTTGCTTTATCTAAGGCAGATTGAGAAATAATATATTGCTTTAGCTTTATGGTTTTTTCTTTGGTGTTTGTTTGCAATGGGGCTTCTTGCTCTTGTTTTTGTTGCTGTTGAACATCAACCGCTACCAGCGTATTTACAGTATTTTTTTTCAATACTGTTTTTTCTGGCAGTGCTTGCTCCCATAACAAAAAAAACAATAATAATAAATGAATAGCCACCGAGAAACCAAAAGCAACAGGGTGTGCTTTAATAAAGTTAGGTGTCTTATTTTTTAGCCATTTTAATTTCATTGCCCAATCATTCCCACTGTTTCAATGTCGGTGTTCTTTTGAATAAAAGTTAATAAATCAACATACTTGTCAATCTCAACACTTTTATCCGGCTTAATTAGAACTTTTAATTCTGGGTTTAACACCCTCTCTTGCTCGATTTCCACAATAATTTGCTCCAGGCTGGCAGGTATTTTTGATGCCCCAATATACCAATATCCTTTTTTATCTATTGCAATAATTACAGGTGTTGTATCCGCCAATTCTGTCACACTGACCCCGTCCATTAAAGCCAAATCTACCTCAATCCCCTGCTCAATAATTGGTGTGGTCATCATAAAAATTACCAACAATACCAACATCACATCAATATACGGCACAATGTTAATTTGCGCATCTATCGCAGGTTTATGGCGTTTTGGCAGGGTAATCATACCGCCTATTGTTGCCTTTGAAATATAACGAACACCTTTTCAATCAACGCGCTATATTGGTTATCAATTTCCCCAACTTGAGAGGCTAAACGATTGTAAGCAATAGTGGCTGGAATCGCTGCAAATAAACCAAAAGCAGTTGCGATTAACGCTTCAGCAATACCAGGGGCAACAATGGAAATACTCGCTTGCTTAACCGATGCCAAACCAATAAATGAATGCATAATTCCCCATACGGTGCCAAATAAACCGATATATGGACTAGAAGAGGCAATCATTGCCAATATACTCAAGCCACCTTCCAAGCGATCAATTTCATCATTCACTGCGGTATTCATTAGGCGATAAGCACGCTCAGCATTTGCTTGATTGGCGTGAGATTCTGGATGCATAAATTCATCATAACCTGAGGTGAAAATGCGTGCCATTGCCCCATTAACTGGGGTTTGAGATTGTAATTCATTCAAAGTTTTATTGGCTGAAAAATGTTGAGAAAAAAGTTTAATATCACTTTTAGTGTCTATCAAAACTTTCTTTTTAGACAAAATAATCGTCCAAGAATAAATACTCATTGCCACCAAAATCAGCATAATAAATTGCACGACAAGGTCGGCCTCTACAATTAGTCCAAAAATACTCATATTATTATCCATTTATTTTCTCCAAAATAATACTCGGAATACCGCAAGGTTTAAAACTATCGGCGTGCAAACATACCACCGTTATTTGTGCTTCAAATAATACCGTGTTTTTATCTGAATACATTACTTTTTGTAAAAAAACTAAACTAGCACGACCGACTTTTTCTATCTCAGTTTGTACGACTAATAAATCGTTAAATTTTGCGGGCGCACGATACTGGGCATTGAGTGAGCGAACGGCAAAAATAGTATTGTGATTAGCAATCAATGCATCTTGCTCAAGACCTAAATCACGCAAATATTCACTGCGTCCACGCTCAATAAATTTCAAATAATTAGCGTGATAAACCACGCCACCGCTGTCCGTGTCTTCGTAATAAACTCTGATGCTGATGCTACTCATTTAAACAAATCGGGTTTTGAAGGGTTAGGATTGACCAACCCCAAATGTGCATACGCCAAATTCGTTGCACTACGCCCTCGTGGGGTGCGCATAATAAATCCTTGCTGAATCAAATAGGGTTCAACCATATCTTCCAATGTACCCCGTTCTTCGCCAATGGCTGTAGCAATCGTATCCAATCCGACTGGTCCACCGCTAAATTTTAGTGTTATCGTTGATAAATATTCTCTGTCCAACTGCTCCAAGCCCAATTCATCCACTTTTAATTCCATCAACGCTTCATGTGCAATTTCTTGATGAACTACACCTTCTGTCTTAACATCCGCAAAATCACGCACTCGACGCAACAAACGATTGGCAATTCTCGGTGTGCCACGAGAACGCTTAGCAATTTCTAATGCACCACTACCCTGCATTTTAATTCCTAAAATATCGGCAGAACGCGTTACAATTTTTTGCAAATCACACTCATTATAAAACTGTAATCGTTGCACAATACCAAATCTATCGCGCAATGGCGAAGTTAGCATTCCCGCACGCGTCGTCGCTCCAATTAAAGTAAACGGCGGTAAATCCAACTGCACAGAATGTGCTGCAACACCCTCGCCTACCATAATATCGAGTTTAAAATCCTCTAACGCAGGATACAAAATTTCTTCAACAATAGGATTGAGGCGATGAATTTCGTCAATAAATAAAACATCGTAAGGCTCAAGTTTCGTCAATATCGCCGCCAAATCACCTGAACGCTCCAACACAGGTCCAGAAGTTTGTTTAAACCCTGCCCCCATATGGTTAGCAATGACATTTGCCAAAGTGGTTTTACCCAATCCTGGCGGTCCATAAATCAAACAATGGTCCAACACATCCCCACGCTTTTTTGCCGCTTTGATAAACAACGCCATCTGCGATTTGACATCGTGTTGCCCAATATATTCAGTCAAGGAATCTGGACGCACCGAAGTCATCACGATTTCTTCGTGTTTTTGACTTTCTCCGCTTACCAAGGAATCTTCTTCAATCATAGTCGTTTATTTTAACCGATTAATTTTTCTCAATAGTAGTTTGATTTTAATTGCTTTATCCACATTTACGAGGCGGACAATTTTCGGATAAGCAACCTCATTAATCACCTGATATTTACTCACTTTCACTTGCCAATTTTCCGCATTCGACAAATCGTGCTTAAACACAAGGCGCTCTAGTTTCTCCACAGGAAAACTCCAGCCCAATTTAACTCTCATCCATTCTTGCAAAGTTTGCTCCGTTAATTTATCATCTACCAACAAACCTTGCGCAGTTTGCTGGATTTGAATTTGCCCAAATCCTAAAGTGTTACTAAGTGTTAATTGATGATATTTCCCTTTGCGATTTAATTCAAAATTCGCCGACTCAGTTTCCCCCTTATTAGTCGCACTAAGTCGCCCCGTCATCGTCCACGCACTTGGGATATTATTAGAGTAAACCAAATTTTGAGTATATTTAGACATGGTTGAACAGGCAGATAAAAAGCTAAATAGCAATAATAATGTCAGTCGTTTCATGGCGGTGTATTGTAATGGCAAATCACACACTTAGGGTATAATTGCATATTTTGTTTTTCAGTTTTATCAACCATGTCTCGTCTCTCAATTTTAAGTGTCAACCACCAACTTGCACCTGTCGCAGTGCGAGAGAAAGTGGCATTTGCACCTAATATATTGCTTGATACCTTGATAAAATTCAATGCCACCAAAGGCATTGAAGCTTGTGCAATTCTTTCTACTTGTAATCGTTCTGAAATTTATGCAATTATTGATAGTGACAATGCTCAAGAAATATTAAGCACTTATCTTGCCAACATACACAATATTGATAGAGCAGAACTCGACCCATATTTGGTTTATTTTGAAGGTGATAATGCCCTACAACATATCTGTCATGTGGCAACAGGTTTGGACTCTTTGGTGCTAGGCGAACCACAAATTTTAGGGCAACTCAAAGATGCTTACCACGCCGCAAAAGAAGCAGGCACATTAAACAAACTGTTAGAAAAAGGCTTTCAACACGCATTTTCTACCGCTAAAAAAGTCAGAACTGATACCGAAATTGGCTCATCCCCTGTGTCCATTGCCTACTGTGCTGTCAAACTCAGCAAAAAGATTTTTTCCAATTTGTCCGAACAGACCGTGATGTTAATCGGTGCGGGGGAAATGATTGAACTTTGTGCTCAACACTTGAATCAAGAAGGTGTTAAAAATATAATTGTTGTCAATCGAACGGTTGAAAATGCCGAGAAAATTGCTGATTTATATGGTGCAAAATCCATCAGTTTAAAACAGTTTTCATCTGTCATTCATGAAGCAGATATCATCATTTCTTCCACCGCCGCAAGTGTGCCAATTATCGGTAAAGGCTTGATTGAAAGCGCTCTAAAGCTGCGTAAGCATAGGCCAATATTTATGCTTGATATCGCCATTCCACGCGATATTGAACCTGAAGTTGCACAGCTTAATGATGTGTTTTTATACACCATCGACGACTTGCAACAAGTGGTTAATGACAACATTAATAACCGTCAAAATGCAAAGGCGATGGCTGAAAAAATCATTGACAGTCAAAACAAAAAATTTGAAATGTGGTTAGAAAAATTACCCAACGAGCAAGTAGTACAAAACTATCGTGAAAACGCCTACAAAATGAAAGACATAGTCGTTAAATCAGCACTCAAACAACTTAAAAAAGGCAACGATGCGACCGCAGTTATTCAGCAATTAGCCGACCAGCTCACCAATAAATTACTACACGCACCGTCCAACAACATCAAACAAGCAGACACGCAACAACTGAAGCAATGTCATGGCTGTACACCAAAAAATAAAATATTATGAACGACTCCATTAAAACCAAACTCGAACAACTTTCAATGCGCTTGGAGGAAGTTGGTGTAATGTTAAGCGACCCTGCAATCGCATCAGATCAAAATAAATTCCGTGAATTATCCATTGAACACGCACAACTTACCCCAGTCAACGAGCAATTTAGCGAATATACCAATGCAGAAGCAGACCTTGAAGCCGCCAAAGCGATGCTGTTAGAAGACGACGACGAAATGCGTGCGATGGCAAAAGAAGAAATCAGCGACGCCAAGGAAACCTTAGGGCGACTTGATTTAGAGTTGAAAAAATCCCTACTGCCAAAAGACCCAAATGACTCACGCAATATTATCATCGAAATCCGTGCGGGAACAGGTGGCGATGAGGCCTCTATTTTCTCAGGTGATTTATTCAAAATGTATTCTCGCTATGTTGAAAAACAAAAATGGCAACTAGAAATTATGAGTGCTAACAACGGCGAACATGGTGGCTACAAAGAAATCATCGCCCGCATCGGTGGTACTGATGTCTATTCAAAACTCAAATTTGAATCCGGTGCCCACCGCGTCCAACGCGTCCCAGAAACCGAATCACAAGGCCGTGTCCACACCTCCGCTTGCACCGTGGCAATCATGCCAGAAGTGGAAAATATCGACGAAATCGACATCAATATGAACGATGTCCGCGTCGATACCTTCCGTGCCAGCGGTGCAGGCGGACAACATGTCAACAAAACTGACTCCGCCGTGCGTGTTACTCATATCCCAACAGGTACTGTCGTCGAATGCCAAGATGGCCGTTCCCAACACAAAAACAAAGCTCAGGCGATGTCTGTTTTAGCCTCTCGCATCTTAGACGCTCAACAACAAGAACAACAACAAGAACAAGCCTCAACCCGCAAACAATTAGTCGGTAGCGGCGACCGCTCACAACGCATCCGCACTTACAACTACCCCCAAGGCCGCATCACCGACCACCGTATCAACCTAACTCTCTACAAACTCGCCGAGATTATGGAAGGCGATTTAGAATCCATCATCGAGCCACTAATCGTTGAACAGCAAACCAGTCAATTAAGTGAATTAAATAGCACTTTAGGCTAAGCAAGATTATTAGGGGGGCTTAGGTTACTAAGTGTTTCAGGATAGTTCATGTTAACAAACCCTTATAGAGACCTTTATAAAAAATAATGATACTAAACAAACACTGATAATTGTTTGTTCTCGTTATTTCACTATGGATTAAAAGGAAACCGCAGCCTGTCTCTATTTATTTTATAATTGATGCGGTTGTAAAAAAACAACTTGTGTCTTAGGGAAAAGAGTATCATTATTCATTTTTGCAAATAAATGGAGTCAATGGTGAAACAGTTAAAATTAAGTGCGATATTATTATCAAGTATTTTATTAACAGCTTGTGGCGGTGGTGGTGGTAACAATCCATCATCAAATCTTAATTTTCCTGCCAGTGCTACATTAGCAGAAGCCAATGAAGAGAACGGTGAAAAAGTTGCCAAAGGCACTATTAGCAAGAATGTAAGTTATTTAAATAGCGTAGAGAATTCTTCAGGTGCCAATTCATCGCTTATTGCTCATAATGTAAGTAATATATTGTCTAAGTATGTTGAGAATTTACCACAATCTAATGCACTTAATGTAGTTAAATATTTTGACAGAGCATGCGATGTAAGTGGCACTATTTCAGGTAGTGTGAATACTGATACTGCTGCATATACCATTACTTTTAACAATTGTATAAATAATGGTGATGGGGCTGAAGCAATAAATGGTTCGGCATTTGGCACGGTTCAATTGGATAATAATGACAAGGAATTAAGTTTCTCTCTTAAAGTAAGAGAGACTTTAAAGGTATCAAACAGCACTATGGATGTTGGTAGTTCTATGGATATTAAATACTCAGTTGCTGGTGATGACAATAAAGATGTAACAATAACAATGTCAGCAACAGGCACCGAAAACAATCAAAAATACGGATGTAAGGTATGTAAGTTTCATACAAAAGTTTTGGCAAATAATGACATTCAAATTTATCAAACAGAAGGACAACTTTATATTGGTGACGACTTAGGAGCTTATGTTATTTACGATACCAGTTACGATATGAGTACCACTCCTTTTGTATTTTTACATGGCGATGGCAAGGTAAATGTTGGCGGTATTGCGAAATTTAAATCTAAAGATAACAAAATTATAGAAATTAAGGCAGTAGCTAATGGCAATGCTGAGTTGTGGATTGATGGCGTATTTTCTAAAAGAATAACACTATAATTAGCTTTTGAAAAAAACGATTTTAGGGTTTGTTGCCTTATTTTTTTATTCGTCTTTAACGCTGGCACAAGGCTTTATTTTTGCTGAACAACACAAAGGTAAATCTTCTTATATTGTTGAAAATGAGAGGTTGAAATCTAAACTTGTTTTCCCGTTTAAATTTCAAGCAGTTGGGGTTGGTTTGAATAAAACCTATCACGGCATACATTATATTTTTAAAGCTGCCACATTGGTAAAAAATATACGCACTACTGGAAAGGATTATGATTGGGAAAATAATCAGTTAACTGTTTTTTCAAGTTCTGATAACGATGTTAAAGACTTTGTCAGTATCGGGTTAGAAGTTGCCAAAGATATAACCGATTACAGCACCATTTTTGCCAATATGCAATATCGGGAATTAGATTTATTATGGTCTGACACTAAGCAACAAAATTTGGTTAACAACCAAGCCCTTCACCTTACTGGTGATACACTTGGTTATGAGCAAAAATTTTATCAATTAAATTTAGGGATTAGTTATCAGCAGTCGCTATCAAATAACATTAATTTAAGCATTAAACCCAGTGTGATTTTTGCACTTGTTGAGAGTGTTGATCGACACTTTCGTAGAAATTTTTACACCATTCAAAATAATGTAGCCAATGGGTATGGCATCCATATTATGCTAAGCAGGAAAATAGACAAAGACAGCACATTGTCTTTGTCGTTTAATCAAGAAAATTACCAAGACAAACACAACCAGATGAAGCGTTATTTTACCCTTGCCCCTTCTGATTCCTTGTCCGCATCATATAAGTATAATGCTCAGAAAGTCGGTATTTTTTACCAGCAGCAATTTTGAATACTTCTAATCCAAAAAAATAATACCATTTATAAAAACAACTCAAAGACAAGCTCGCACAAGTAGTTATTTGGGAGGGTTCAATGAATCCTTTTGTGGTGGGAGGTTTGAAAAAAAAGTGCAGAAGTTGGTTGAGTGCTAAGGTTATTTTATATGGTAGGCAGGTGATTGTTAAGTGTCATGGGGTGGCATTATGATTTTCTTAAGCAAGTTTTGTCTGGCTTTAAGGGTTGTTGACTTGAATCTTGGTTGTGTTTTTTTGGGTTGTTAATCGATTTTTTTTTGCTAAGAAAGGGAGAGTCAAAAAAAACCAATGGAAAGTTGTTTAAATGAGTGTAATATTTTGTTAACTGTGCCTGCAGCAGTCTAAAAAGACTCATTAATATACTGATCCAATTTATCCACCCCCTTACGATACAAATTCAACGACTCCCCAATCAAACCCTTGACCACCTTATCAGTCGTCTGCTTTACAACCTCCCACTTATCCCGGACAATATGCCTCTCCCCATAATCCCTCAATTTCTCCACTCTCTTATTATAACCATCCAACGACCCTTTCCCTAATTGCCCCACCTCCTGCTTCACCCTATCCCAAATCTGCACCGTCCATTTCAACGACCCAGAATTCCGCTCCAACTCCCAATTAGCCGTATCCTCCCAAGACGCCAACGACCACTTTTTAGTCGTATCCCACGATGCAGAACTCCACTCAAACGAAGTCTCCTTAGTCGCCTGAAAATCCATCGCCAATTCCTCAAAATACTTATCCGGATCCTGCGAAATAACAATCACCGTATCTGCCGCCGTAACGAGCGTCGCCACCGTCCCAATCGCAGGAATAAACCGCACCCCAACCCGCCCAAACTTCCCTGCTACCCTCGCATACTTCACAAACTTCGGATCCCCAAACTTAAACATCTTCATCTTCAACTTAGACGCACTATACTCATTCATCACCTCATTCCAATACCTCAAATACCGAATCTGCGCACGCTTCGTACTAGGCAACCACTGCGACGGATTCTTCGACCCCTTGCTCGTATTTGCATACGCACTGATTAACTTCAAATTCTTAGGGTCATTCGCAAACCGTCGCTTCTTCTGCACACTCCACCGACACCCTCCATTATCATGCATATACTTCAAAGGCACTACATGATCTACATGCGCATTTGCCAACTTCTTACCCGCTTTACCCACCACATTCAACGCCAAAACCTGCCCTGTATATTCATCCTTAAAAGTCCTCCCTCCCCTACTCTGTCCCTTCCCCGCCAACATCCTCACCCGATGCGTCGCCGAATTAAACCCCCAACTCTGCCTATCAAACACCACCTTCTCACAAGACACCTTAGCCCACACCCCACCCACCGGCACCCCTGCCATAAACACCACTGCCAAAATCCCCCACCCAATCCCAAAAATCCCTCCACCCTTCACCTTGCCATTACCCATAATCACCTCTTAATCCCAAAAACCGTCACCCCTTATTGTGTCAATATCAAAGTTATCACAACATAAATAACGCTTTCATTCCCCTCATTTGACCCTATTCCCAATCAAATCCCCCGCCACCTCAGGTTCAGCGAGCGTAGAAGTATCACTCAAGTCATCATAATAGTGCTTGGCGTAGGAACTAGATAATGTGTTGCACTTGTAGATTGAATTCAAGGCTTTAAGGGGTGCCTTGAATTCAACTTACAATTTCACTATGGTTCAAAAGAGGTGTTGATTTCATCAAACCCAAACCCCCTAGATTGTAAAAATCGTTGTTGTTTGACTTTTTCTTTGTAATTTTTGGGGGCTTGTTCTCCGTATTTTCTTATTCTAATTTCTTTCGCTAGGGCAAAAAAATCATATTCAGATAAATCAAAATATTCAATGCCTCGTTGTTTGAGGTCGATGGATATTTTGATTGGCCCTTTTCCTTGATTAAAACGCATTTGAATAAATTCACTGGTAAAGCGTTCATCGGATTGATAGTTTTCCTTGGTAAGTTTGGCGATGGCTTCTGTCACTTCATCTTCTTTATACCATTGAGCAAGTTTTTTATGCAGTTCCAAACAAGAATGCTCGCGTTTAGCGAGCATTCCTAAGGCACTATTGTAAGCAGTTTTACTCAGCGTCTTTATCCTTGGCTTTTGACTTTGGTTTTGGCTTTACTTCTTCTTTGTTTGAGTCCAAAACAATGGCTTTGATTTTTGCTTCTAAATCGGCACACATTTCTGGATGTTCTTTTAGGTAATCACGAGCTTTGTCTTTGCCTTGCCCGATTCTTTCACTGCCAACGCTATACCAAGCACCCGCTTTGTCGACCAATTCGTGCTTCACGCCCAAATCAATAATTTCACTTTCACGGGAGATGCCTTCGTTATAAAGGATTTGAAATTCTGCTTGTTTGAATGGGGGTGCGACTTTGTTTTTCAACACTTTAACACGGGTTTCATTACCCATAATTTCATCACCTTTTTTGATGGCACCAATGCGGCGAATATCTAAACGCACAGAGGCGTAGAATTTTAAAGCGTTACCACCAGTTGTGGTTTCAGGGTTGCCAAACATTACGCCAATTTTCATTCTTAACTGGTTAATAAAGATAACCATGGTATTGGTTTTCTTAATATTAGCGGTTAATTTTCTTAAGGCTTGCGACATCAAACGCGCTTGTAAACCCATATGTGATGCACCCATTTCGCCTTCTATTTCCGCTTTTGGCGTCAGTGCTGCTACTGAGTCAATTACCACAATATCCACACTACCTGAACGCACTAAAGTATCTGTAATTTCTAAGGCTTGTTCGCCAGTATCTGGTTGAGAAATTACCAATTCATCAGTATTTACACCTAATCTTCTCGCGTATTGTGGATCTAAGGCGTGTTCTGCGTCAATGAAAGCCGCTGTACCACCAAGTTTTTGCATTTCTGCAATCACATGTAGCGTTAAAGTTGTTTTACCCGAAGATTCAGGGCCATAAATTTCAATCACCCGACCTTTTGGCAAGCCACCGATGCCGAGTGCAATGTCCAAACTCAAACTACCAGTAGAAACTGCTTCAATATCTGCATTTGCCCGCTCATCACCGAGAAACATCGCCGAACCCTTGCCAAATTGCTTATCAATCTGTGCTAATGCCGATTTTAGTGCTTGTTTTTTCTGTTCATTCATGGCGTTTCTCCTATGTAAAATAAGTGCTTAATTTTACGAGTAATTTGATAATTATGGTAACTTTTTCAACAAATGATACGCAATTTATGTCACAAGCGCTCAAGCTTGCGAGCAAAGGTCAATATGGGGTGCAATCTAACCCAATGGTAGGTTGCATTATTGTCAAAAATGATGAGATTATTGCCGAAGGCTATCATCAATTTTTGGGCGAAGCACACGCAGAAATTAACGCATTGACACAAATCAACCACCAAGCACACCACGCTACAATGTATGTTACTTTGGAGCCTTGCAGCCATCAAGGTAAAACACCACCCTGTGCACAGGCGGTTATTAATGCGGGCGTTAAGCAGGTTATTATTGCCACACTTGACCCTAATCCTTTGGTAAGTGGCAAGGGTGTAACAATGTTAGAAAAAGCGGGGATAATTGTTAAAATTGGCTTGCTTGAGGGCGAAGCCAAACAACTTAATCGCACTTATATCAAGCGTATGAAAACTAATTTGCCTTTTGTAACTTGCAAAATTGCGATGAGTTTGGATGGGAAAACGGCAATGGCATCGGGCGAAAGTAAATGGATTACAAGCGAAGCCGCACGATTAGATGTACAAAAATTACGCGCCAAGCATCAAGCGATTATGACGGGTTCTGGCACAGTATTAGCCGATAATCCATCAATGACAGTTCGTCTTGAAGGGGTCGATAGTACGCCATTACGAGTGGTGGTAGATGGTAAAAATCAAGTAACAGATACTGCATTGAATATTTTTTCAGCTGATGCTGAGACGCAAATTTTTAATATTAAAAATACCAAAATTAGCAATACTGGAAAATTAGAGTTAAACGATGTACTTTCGCAATTAGCAACACAAGGTATCAATACTGTTTTGCTTGAAGCAGGCTCTAATTTAATTGGTGCAATGGTGGAGGCGGATTTAATTGATGAATTCGTTATTTACACCGCACCGATATTAATGGGTAGTGATGCTAATTCAATGATAAATCTACCTATTCAAAAAATGGATGATAACTTAGCACTTAATATTCAAGACATTAGAATTGTCGGCGAAGACATAAAAATAACGGCAACGCTAAAATGAAGACACTCACCAATAAAAATATTGTTTTAGGGGTAAGTGGTTCAATTGCCGCTTACAAAGCACCTGACATTGTGCGTCGATTGCAAGACCTCGGTGCACAAGTTCGGGTGGTTTTGACGCAAGGTGGTGCGCAATTTGTGACGGAATTATCTTTACAAGTGACCTCTAAACACAAAGTCCACGATAATTTATGGGATAAAGATGCTGAATTATCAATGGGGCATATTGAGTTGGCAAAATGGGCAGATGCGATTTTAATTGCCCCTGCAAGTGCGAATACGATTGCGAATTTAGCATTAGGCAAGGCAGATGATTTGTTAAGCAGCATGGTTTTAGCGAGTGATTGCCCGCTATTAATTGCCCCTGCGATGAATCAACAGATGTTAGTCGCAGATGGCGTGCAAGAAAATTTAAACACCTTGTTACAACGCAAAGTGTCAATTATCCAATCTGGTAGTGGCGAACAAGCTTGTGGCGATATTGGCGAGGGGCGTTTGGCAGATTCAAGTGAAATTGCCCAACAAGTTAGCACACTTTTCCAAACCACTCAATTAACGGGTAAAAAAGTATTGATTACTTTGGGTGCGACAATTGAGGCAATTGACCCCGTAAGATATATTTCCAATCATTCGAGTGGAAAAATGGGTTCGGCACTCGCTGATGCTTGTATCGAAGCGGGGGCAAAAGTGACTTTGGTATATGGAAGTATTAGCGTGAATCTCAATCAAAAAGCAGAGAGTATTTTGGCACTCAGTGCAGAACAAATGCATCAATCTGTGATGGCAAATATTGCCAAACAAGATATTTTTATTGGGTGTGCAGCGGTGAGTGATTATTGCGTCAAAAATAGTGAAAAACACAAAATTAAGAAGTCTGAAAAAAATCTCATTTTGGAATTAACGCCGACCAAAGACATTTTGAAAGAGGTGTGTCAATTATCAACAAAACCGCTTTGTATTGGCTTTGCCGCAGAGACACAAAATTTGACTGAAAATGCCAAAAATAAGTTAAAAAACAAGGGTTGTGATGCAATTATTCTAAATGATGTTTCTAATGCTGATTTTGGCTTCAAAAGTGATGAAAATGAGGTGGTTTTTCTAACTGCAAAAAACAGCGTAAAAATCAAAAAAAATAGCAAACAAAAAGTTGCTCAAAAAATTGTTGAAATATTGAGTGATAAGTTTTTATAAGTAAGCGAAAACCTTGTTAAATCAACCCTCAATAGAGTTACCCACAAAACTGTGGATAACTCTGTTAATATCTTCGTTAAAATAGTAAAAATCGTTGATAGATTGCACCTTTTTATGGTTTTGAATAAAAAACAATCATATATTTTTTTTAATTAAAAATCAAATACTTATGGAAATTTTATAAAATCAAATATCTACAATAATATAGTAGCGTAATTTTTATTTCACTATGGGGGAAAACTTTCAAGGTTTCACGCATTAAATCAAGTGTTTCACAGATTATTATAGAACTATAGTATGAACAACACTTGCCTTAATTATTGTGTCATATTGTGACGGTTATTTATGCTTATTTACGCCTTAAATTTTCTCTTTGGAATTTTGCTATTCTCATCCAAAAACACTCTGTCAATCACGGGTGTAGAGTGGACGGTAATCTTTGCTATATTTTTGGCGATTTTCACACTTTTTAGACGCTATAAGTCGCTAAGTTTAAATTTGGGATTTTTACTACTTGGTTTTGCTTGGATGGGTGTTATATCGATACAAATTCTCAATACCCAAATCAAAGAAATCTACCTAAATAAACCGATTTTAGTCACAGGTGAAATCATTGGATTACCTGAAAAATCAAAATATAAAACCAAATTCTTTTTCAAGGCAAAATCGCCTTTTTCAGGGCAATTAAAGTTGTCTTGGTATATAAATAAAGAAACCTTTGCACCTGATTTACAAGCGGGGGATACTTGGCAATTATTACTCAAAATGAAGCACAATAATAGCTATCAAAACCTTAGTGGTTTTGACTATGAAAAATGGCTATTTTACAAACACATTGATGCTACAGGCTATGTGCGAACTTCACTCTCTAATCAGCACATTGATGTCAATCAATCTTTATCAATAGACCGAATAAGGCAAAGTATTCGACAAAGGCTATCGCCTATTCTAAGTCAACAGGCGTTTGGTGGCGTGCTCAATGCTCTTATTATCGGCGACCGTTCTTTTATAAAAAACAAACATTGGGCGCTGTTCAAAGCCACTAATACCACACATTTAAGTGTTATTTCTGGTTTGCATATTGGGCTTATCTCTGGTTTTGTTTTTCTATTAGTGCAATTTTTATGGCGACGCTCTCTACGCCTTTGTCTAAAAGTGCCTGCACAAATTATGGGTGCATATTTTGGCTTGCTATCTGCCTTTTCATATGCCTTAATTGCGGGCTTTTCTATTCCAACAGGTCGTGCCTTCATTATGGCAAGTGTGGTTTTCCTCTCAATTATTTTTAAACGCCATCATAATATTTGGCAACTTTATGGCTTGGCACTACTTCTGGTGCTAATCAATAATCCGTTAAGTATCTTTAGCGTAGGTTTTTGGCTGTCATTTTATATAGTTGCTGTTATTATTTATGGCACCAAACAACATCAACAAAAATCTTGGCTCTATCGCCTTATTTATATACAATTATTGATTAGCATTTCTTCTCTACCACTGACCATTTGGTTTTTTTCAACGGGCTCAATCGTGTCACCAATTGCCAATTTAATTGCCATTCCTGTTTTCAGTTTCGTTACCACGCCCCTTGCTTTAATCGGTGCATTATTAGCTTTTAGTGGATTAGATTATTTATCAACTTTTGTTTTTTCAGTTGCCAATCAAGCTTTAATTTATCTGTCCATATTCTTAGAACAATTGCAAAAATTTGAATTCAATAAATGGCATTATTCACAAACTTCACCGATAGATTTAACGCTTTTTGTTTTAGGCTTATTTGTCGCTATATCGCCAAAAGGACTAAAGCTACGCTGGCTATCTATTCCAATTTTAAGCTTGATATTATTTATACCTAATCAAAAAATGGACAATAATGCCGTACTCATTACCACTCTTGATGTCGGGCAAGGATTGTCTCATGTAGTGCAAACAAAAAACCATACTTTGGTATTTGATGCAGGTGCAAAATACCGTTCTGGATTTAATCTCGGTGATAGTGTTATTACACCTTTTTTACGCGCAAAACACATTCGCTCTTTAGATAAAATTATCATTTCTCACGGAGATAACGACCATATTGGTGGATTTAACAATATTTTAGAGAATTTTGAAATAGGTGAAATACTTACTTCTGCTCCTGAAAAAATTAAAACAAAAACAACGCTTTGTCAAACTGGGCAAAATTGGGAGTGGGACGGCGTGTCCTTTGAAATATTAAATCCTAATAAAAATAGCAATTTTAAAGGCAATAATGCTTCTTGCGTGTTGAAAATTTCCACTGAAAAATACAGCGTTTTGCTTACGGGCGATATTGAGAGAGAAGCTGAATATTACTTAGTAAAAAATTTCCAAGAAAAACTAAAAAGCAATATTTTAATCTCACCTCATCATGGTAGTAAAACCTCCTCAACTCAAGCATTTTTAACAGCAGTATTGCCAGAATTAGTCATCATTTCCAGTGGTTTCCAAAATCGCTTTCGTCACCCTAGTCAAACAATTGTGCAACGCTACCAAGACAATAATATCAAAGTCTTACAGACTCAATGTTCTGGGCAAATTGATGTGCTGCTAAATGAAGCAATAACGATTACAGAACACAGGCAGGCATTTAAGCGTTATTATCTGCGTCAATGTGAATAGGGTGTCTCTAATAGAGACCTTTGCATAAATAGGGATGATTAGCAAAATGACAGATTTTATTAATTTTAGAATTTTTTAAATCCACTCCTAGCAGGGCTAAGGGTGTTTTTAAAAAGTTTTCAAATTGATGAAAAATGGTGTTTTGATGATTATCCATATTTATGCAAAGGTCTCTAATAGTTAATTTGGCTGGCATTATGCTTTAACAAGGTATCCACCCTTTCTATCAATTGTTGGCTTGGCTGAACGCCATACTCACCGCCCAAGCACACAACGCCCGTGGATTTTTCAGTTTGATAGGTCAATTTCACCGGGCATTTTCCTCGGTTTTGTTTAAGCTCTATGGCAAGTTGGTCAAATAATTTTATGTGTTGACTGCTGAGTGAAATATCGAAACTTCTGGCGTATCTTTCTTTAACGCTATCAATATTTTCTATATTATCAACCACCAATTGCCAGCCATCTCGGTAATCATCTCTTTCAATTTTCCCAGAAATAACAACCACGGCATCTACTTTTAATTGCTCGCTAATGCCTTCAGTTTCTAATACTTTGGCAAAAACAATCGCATTTAACACTGTTTTACCGTCTTCAAGTGTGAGAGATGCCATTAACTTGCCTTTTCTGGTGGTGCGATAATAAATATCAGAAATCAATGCCAATACACGCACTTCTTTACCCTTTCTAAAAATCAAATCTTTAGGTAGAGTGGCAGTAATCGCCTTTAAATCATTCTTATATTCATCAGTTGGATGGTTATAAAAATAATAACCCATCACAATTTTTTCAAACTGTAAAGTTTGTCTGAATGAAAAAGGTGGCACAATGACATAATGTGTTTCGTATTCTTGACAGCCTTGTATTTCACCAAACAAGCCACTTTGCCCACTTGAGCGGTCATTTTGTTGTTGCTCTGCTTGTTTTATTGCACTTGGGTAAGTTTGAATCAAGCTGGCTCTATCAATGCCAAACCCATCCAAAGCACCGCTATAAATTAACGCCTCAAGCGCGCGTTTATTCAAAGCGCGTTTTTCGATACGCATACAAAAATCAAACAAATCTTGATACTTGCCATTGGCTTCTCGTTCAGTGACCAACAGTTCAACTACCGCCTCACCCACGCCTTTAATTGCCCCTAAGCCATAAGTCAGGGTTTTATCATCTTTAATGCTGAATTCATACAAAGATTCATTCACATTCGGACCTTCAATCGTTAGTGCCATCATCTGTACTTCATTCACGGTAAAACTAACCTTGTCCGTATCATCCATCATCCTTGAGAGTACAGACGCCATAAAGGCAGCTGGGTAATGGGACTTTAACCACGCTGTTTGATAGGATACATAGGCATAAGCAACCGAGTGAGATTTGTTAAACCCATAGCCCGAGAACTTATCGATTAAGTCAAAAATCTCATTGGCTTTTTTCTCATCAATGTCATTTTTTGCTGCACCCTCAACAAATACACTGCGTTGTGCATCCATTTCAGAAGCGATTTTTTTACCCATCGCACGACGCAATAAATCTGCACCACCAAGTGAGTAACCTGCCATCACCTGTGCCGATTGCATCACTTGTTCTTGATATAAGAACACACCATTAGTCGGTGCTAAAATTCCTTCCAACATTGAATGTGGATATTTCACTTTTTGCGTGCCGTGCTTGACATTGATGTAATCATCTACCATCCCCGCATCAAGTGGACCTGGACGATATAATGCCAACATCGCAACAATATCTTCAAACGAATCTGCTTGCAATTTTTTCAAATAACCCCGCATTCCTTCTGATTCTAGCTGGAAAATACCTGTGGTATCACATCGTTGCAACAACTCATACACAGCCCCGTCATCTAATGATAACGCATCAATATCAATTAATTCTTCACGCAAGCCTTTTTTATGAATCAGTTTGACAGTTTTATCAATGACCGTTAAGTTTGACAATCCCAAGAAATCAAACTTGACCAGTCCTACCGCTTCAACATCTTTCATATCAAATTGTGAAACCACATTATCTTCTGCACTAGCTTTGTAGGTTGGGCAAAAATCACTAATCTTACTTGGGGCAATTAAAACCCCTCCCGCATGAGTGCCAACATTACGCACCAAACCTTCTAATTGCAGGGATAAATCCATCAAAGCAGTCACACCTTCTTCAGAATCATAGCGACTGGCTAATTCTTTTGAAAACCACTTATCCTTGTCTTCTTGCGAATCTTTTTCTGAAAAACGCCCCAAGGCACGAGATAAATTGATTTTTAAATCATTTGGAATGGACTTAGAAATACGGTCACTAAACCCATAAGGATGCCCCAAAACACGCCCTGTATCACGCACTACCCCTTTGGCTGCCATCGTGCCGTAAGTAATAATCTGCGATACTTTTTCAGCACCATATTTTCTTGATACATAGTCAATAACCTCATCACGACGGTCAGTACAGAAGTCAATATCAAAGTCAGGCATAGAGACGCGTTCAGGATTTAAAAAGCGCTCAAACAGTAACTCATGTTTAATCGGATCAACATTGGTAATACCAAGTGCGTATGCCACCAAAGAACCCGCACCAGAACCACGACCTGGACCTACGGGGATGCCGTTATCCTTGGACCAACGGATAAAGTCGGCAACAATTAAGAAATATCCTGGAAAATCCATTTCATTAATGACTGATAGCTCAAATTCTAAACGCTCATCATAAACCTGCCTACTCACTTCAAGCCCCTTTAAGCGCCATTCCAAACCCTCTTTAGATTCTTGAGAAAAGAACGCTGCCATTGTCATCCCTTCAGGCACAGGGAAGTCAGGTAAATAATTCTTCTTGTACAAATCAAAATGCACATTACAACGCTTGGCAATCTCAACACTGTTCGTAAGTGCCTCAGGTAAATCAGAGAATAAGTCACTTATTTCGTCTCCAGATTTTAAGTATTGCTCATCACAATAGCGTTTTTTGCGTCGTGAATCGTCTAACAAACCACCCTGCGTAATACAAATACGCGCTTCATGCGCTTCAAATTCGTCTTTTTCAAGGAATTGGACATCATTCGTTGCTACCAAAGGAATATCAAGTGCCAAACCCAATTCTATACAAAGATGTAAACACTGTTCATCATAAGCACGATTAGTGCGTTGCAATCCTAAATAAAACCGATTGCCGAATATCTGTTGCCAAACTTTGGCTTTTTCATAAGCTTCATGGCTTTTATTTTCAATCAATGCCTGTGCCACATCACTATGCACGGGCAGTGCAATCAATATCAAACCTTGATTATATTGCTGTAATTGCCCAAGCGTAATGTTTGCACCTTCCATTCCTTCTCCCATTTGATAGGACAAAGAGATAAGTTCAGAGAGATTTAAATACCCTTGCCTATCTTGACACAATAGCAATAAAGATGAATTTTTCTCCTCACCTTTTAAAGTAACTTCAGCACCAAAGATAGGCTTAATACCCGCCTCTTTTGCCGCCTTATAGAACTTAACCGCGGCAAAAAAATTATTATTATCCGTCAATGCAACTGCATTCATACCCAATTTTTCAGCCTGCTTAACCAACCCTGATATGCGAATTAAACTATTCTCAACAGAATATTCACTATGACAATGAAGATGAACAAATTCGGTGGACATTTAATAAAAATAGTGACTAAAAAGTTTTATTTTACAAGGCATATCAACTACATAAAAACCAATCTTAAAATAACTTACGACAGGCAAAAAAATACCCCAATAAAGGGGTATCTTTCTCTATAACATCAAATGGCTTTAGAAGTTAGGACCTGCGTTAGCTTGGTCTTTAGCTTGTTTTTGACCAAGTATTGCGTGTGCCTTAGCAATTTCAAGAAGCTTGATGGCTTCCTTCTCATTGCCTTTCTTTTGCAACTTCTTAGCTTTTACCAAAAGCCCTTTCTTGCCACCAATCGTATTCCACTCAAAGCCTACTTTTTTAGCTTTCTTTTGCTCAGCTTTAGCTGCTTTTAATGCAGCTTTATAGGTAGTAACAGAGTGAGTAGATGTCTCTTTCCAATTATGCTCATACTGTGTCTTAAGAGGGTCAGCTTGAACAGATAAGGAAGATAGTGCCAAAGTAACTGCCGTTGTTAATAATATTTTTTTCATGTTACTCTCCTTTAGTTTCTAGTTTCAGTGCCAGAAATCTCCATACCATTACTCATCACAGTATGGAAGAATTCTAGGTTGTTATACGCATCTTTCTGACGCTTAAATGGTTTTGCACGAACTTGCTTGTTACAACCACCGTAACGACGCTGAATGGTGCCGAAACCATCGCCTTTCTTTTTAGCCCATTTACCACGCCATACTGGGAAGTGAGTCGTTTGACCTAAAGCGGGCGATAAAGCCTCACCACGAAGGAATTGACCTGCATTATTAACATGGCAGTTGGCACAAGATAAGTTCAACTGACCGCGCTTAGCATAGAAGAATTTTTTACCATCTTCATAAGCTGCTAATGCTTTATCATCGCCTTCAGGAACAATCACATTGATTTTTTTACCTTCAGCAAGACCCGTTAAGTAAGCACCCATATAAGCAAGCTTACCCTTACCAGAGCCAATTTTCTTCTCACCATTTTTCACACGACAATTAATAATCTCACCCTCTAAACCAACCACTTTACCTTTAGCTGCATCCCATTTAGGGTAGTTAGAACGAATATTTTCGTCACCACCTGGGAAACAACTTGAGTAAGTCTTGCCGTTTTTAAAAGGTGTCTTCCATAACTTTTCACCTTTTTCTACAAGGTCTTCAAATGGAGGCATTTCCATTGCGGCTTCAAACTGCAACATTTTATCTTCATTCATTGAATAAGTACCTTTAGAAAAATCGTCGAGTGCTAACTCAGGAAATTTTTTCTTAAAGTAACCTTGAAAAGCATCAATGTCAGCTTGAACAGCTGACGATTGTTGCACCGCAAATACAGTAGTTGAGCTTAATAAAGCTGCTACTGCCATCGTTGTTATTAATTTTTTCATTATTCTCTCCTCAATAAAAACAGAATTACTTAGATTTTGCAGTCTTAGTGCCTTCTTTACCCATGTTATCTTTATACTTAAGAGTGATAGTATCACCTTTAGCACCAGGAACTTTGAACTTAAAATACGGGTCTTTAGATATAGTAGTACCAATGTTTGCATCAATTATTGTGTTGCCGTTATGTGAAACAACCATATGTTCAATATAGTTTGCAGGTACTAATTTACCTTTCTTCTTGCGAAGACCTGTTTCCATTGGATGTTTAATAAGCGCCTTAACAGTAATAACACCTTTTCTTGCCTTCGGCTTTAATTTAATCTTTGCCATAATATTTTCTCCTAATTTGATATATTGAATTAACCGCCGCAGCCGCCAATAGTTACTTTAATTTCATTCGTTACTTTCGTTGTAGAGCCACCCGCTGTTACCAATGCATCTACTTTTGAAGTTTTACCCATCTTAACACGAGCAGCGATAAAACCAACTGCGCCAGACAAATTAAATGAAGCTGCTAAAGGTGTACTATTTTCATGTACTACAATAGAAATATTGCTCACATCGTTCATCTTAGAGGCATCAACCTCCATTGGAACTACTGCACCATTCTCAGCAATCTTAGGTGCTTTGAATTTAAATGAACCTGCACCTGCAGCTGCTGCGTTTGATACTGCTGTTTTTGATAAACCATCAAATTTTGCCGATGAAGCAAAAACTGCTGATGGCGTTAGCAAGCCTGCGCCTACTGCTGTTGCAACAGCAGAACCTGCCATTGCACTTTTTAAAAATAATCTTCTTTTCATTGTATTCTCCTTAAATTATAATGAATGAATAAAATCTGTCACCTTATCAATCTGGCTCTCAGTTATTATCTTGTGTCTTCCGAATGGCAACATAATAGAATTTGGATTCTTTATCGTTGCATCCCAAATTTGGGCTCTTAATACCGCCCTATCTGGAAATCTTGCTTTCATAGCAATTAAGGGTGGACCAATGTTACCTGTTTGCTTACCACCTGCAATTGCATGACAAGCCAAACAATTGCCCAGCTTGCGTTCAAAGCTAATTTCTTTACCTGTCATTGCTTCTTTAGCAATTGTTTCCAATGGCATCATAAATAATGTCGCCAAGGTTACAACTGTTGAAATAGAAATGCTTTTCTTCATGTCTCTCTCCTCTTTATTGTGTAAAAAATAAAAACCCTTAGTTAAGCGTAATAAAACTAACTGATGGCAATAATACACAGATTAAAAACAAATGCAACACTATCATTAAAGCATAATATTAGCAACTTCTAAACTTGCTCAGCTGCCTTGATTAATGCACACGCTTTATGCATCGTCTCATCCCACTCTGATTGTGGCACCGAATCATGGACAATCCCCGCCCCTGCTTGCACATGCAACTTCTCGTCTTTAATCACCGCGGTACGAATGGCAATGGCAATATCCATACACCCATGCCAAGAGAGATAGCCGATTGCCCCTGAATAAATATTGCGCTTGAGCGGCTCAAATTCGCCAATAATTTCCATTGCACGCACTTTTGGCGCACCACTAAGTGTGCCCGCGGGGAAAGTGGCTTTTAAAACATCAATAGCACTCATCTCATCTTGTAATTCACACTCCACATTGGAAGCGATATGCATTACATGCGAATAGCGCTCAATGTACATTTTGTCTGTTACCTTAACACTGCCTGTTTTGGCGATACGCCCTAAATCATTACGCCCTAAATCAATCAACATCAGATGCTCGGCGATTTCTTTTTCATCGGCGAGCAAGTCTTTTTCGAGTGCTAAATCTTCTGCCTCATCTTTACCACGAGAACGCGTGCCTGCAAGAGGGCGTACTGTTGCGCATCTATTGCTATCAACACGGGTTAATATCTCAGGTGATGACCCAACAATTACGGTATCGCCTAAATTTAGGTAATACATATAAGGGGATGGATTAAGGTGGCGTAATTGTTTATATAGTTCAATCGGCGGTGCAGTGAATTTTGCACTCAAGCGTTGTGATGGCACGACCTGCATCACATCACCCGCAACAATATATTCTTGGATTTTTTTAACCGTTGCTTTATAATTATCTTCGCCAAAACTGGAAACGAAATCATTTTCAGTTAAGTTATCCGATTGATACTCCGCCTGCACAACGGGGGCTTGAATACCTGCTGCCATTTCTACCAATCGAGCTTGCGCATCTTCATAACTTTGCTTGCTTGGATCAATGTGGGTAATGATGAAGACTTGGTTTAAAACATTGTCAAATACCACTAAATCATTTGACACCATTAACAAAATATCAGGTGTACCTAATTCATCAGGTTTATCAATTTTAGCAAGTTTTGGTTCGATGTAACGAATGGTTTCATAACCAAAATAACCAACTAATCCACCATTAAAATCAGGCAAAGCTTCCAATTTTGGCACTTTATATTGGGTTAAATATTGCTCAACCCAATCCAAAGGGTCAACTACTTCGTTGGATTCAAAAAAATTTCCTTGGTGCTCAACTTGAACTTCATAGTCAAAAACTTTGATAACCGTCTGCGCATCCAAGCCAATCATTGAATACCGTCCCCATTTTTTTCCACCTTCAACGGATTCAAAAAGATAGGAGTAAGGCGTATCCGCCAATGTTAGGTATAAATTTAATGCAGCATCCGTCTCTACATCAATTTCAAGGGATTTATAAACGGGAATATGGTTATATCCATCTGCAACATATTGTTCAAAGCTTGTTTTATTCATTCATATATTTTAAACGAAAAAAAACCGCACTAACAATCAGCGCGGTTTTTCTTTTTAGGTATTTAAGTTTGCCTACTCTTCAGCAGTAGTTTTCACTTCTTCTGCTTCGCTTAACTCGGCTGCAAGCGCGACTTCTGCTTCTGCAGTTTGCATCACGGCTTTTTCTGCACGCTTGGCGCGACGCTCTTGATGATGCACAAAACCTGTTCCTGCTGGAATCAAACGACCAACGATAACATTCTCTTTCAAGCCTAATAGGTTATCAACACGACCTGTGGTTGACGCTTCGGTTAATACACGAGTAGTTTCTTGGAATGATGCAGCAGAAATAAACGACTCAGTTGCTAAAGATGCTTTAGTGATACCCATCAACAGTCTTTGATAAATAACTGGGTCTTTACCTTGTGCCACTAATTGTCTGTTAGTTTCGATAACGCGTGCATACTCAGCAGTTTCACCATTTACGAACTTAGAATCACCAGTATCAAGCACTTCTACTTTACGCAACATTTGCTTAACAATGACTTCAATGTGCTTATCGGAGATGTTCACACCTTGTAGACGGTAAACATTTTGAACTTCTTTAACCACATAGTTGGCTAACGCTTCTACACCTAATAAACGCAAAATATCATGTGGATTTGATGGTCCATCAGAAACCACATCTCCTTTTTCAACGGTTTCGCCATCAAAAACATTAATTTGACGCCATTTGTGAATCATCATTTCTGTCGCTTCACCTTCATCAGAAGTGATAATCAAACGATCCTTAGACTTAGTTGGATTACCAAAACTAATCACACCTGTTGCTTCCGCAAGTAGTGAATGGTCTTTGGCTTTACGGGCTTCAAATAAGTCAGCAACACGCGGTAAACCACCCGTAATATCACTGGTTTTAGATTGGTCTTTTGAAATTTTCGCCAACACTTCACCTGCGGTAATCACTTGACCATCTTCTAAGTTAATCTTAACTTCTGATGGCAAATAGTGCGTTGATAAAACGATTTCAGCATCTTCGGCATCAACCATTTTAATCATTGGCTTCAAGCCTTTGGCTGCTGATGACCTTTCTGCTTCTTTAATCATTTCAAAGAAAGTCAGCCCTGTTAATGCATCTGCGTTTTTGTTAACGGTAACACCTTCAACAAAATCAACAAAAACCACACGACCCGCTTGCTCGGAAATAATCGGATGTGTATGCGGATCCCAGTCAGCAATTTTATCTTTTGCTTTAACTTTACCACCATCTTGAACATGGGCAATCGCACCATAAGGAATTTTGTAGCGTTCCACCTCTTGACCTTTCACATTACGAACAGTCACTTCAGAAGAGCGAGAAATAACCACCAAGTCACCATTCGCATTGACAATTGATTTCAGGTTTTCAAAATGAACTACACCATTATTATCAACATTAATACTACTAACCGCAGTGGATGCAGAGGCTGCACCACCAATATGAAAAGTACGCATTGTTAACTGTGTGCCTGGTTCACCGATTGATTGTGCTGCAATAACACCGACTGCCTCACCAACACCAATCTTATGACCCCGTGCCATATCGTTACCATAACAAGAAGCACAAACACCGTAGCGTGCATCACAAGTAATCGCAGAACGCGCTTTGATAGATTCTACACCCACTTCATTAATCTTGTCTGAATCTTCTAAGGTAACCTGATGACCCTTGGGCAATAATACTTCCTTAGAATCTGGCACCATTACATCTTCAGCCATTACTCGACCAAGCACTGCCTGCCCCAAAGTTTGCACGATGTTACCACCTTCAATGGTAGCTTTCATCATTAAGCCGTTTTCTGTGCCACAATCTACTTCATTAACAACCAAATCTTGTGCAACATCCACCAAACGACGGGTTAAATAACCTGAGTTTGCTGTTTTAAGTGCTGTATCGGCTAGACCTTTTCTAGCACCGTGTGTTGAAATAAAGTATTGCATATTATTCAAACCCTCACGGAAGTTTGAAGTGATTGGTGTTTCAATAATTGAGCCATCTGGCTTGGCCATTAGACCACGCATACCTGCTAACTGACGCATCTGTGCAGGAGAACCCCTAGCACCTGAGTCAGCCATCATATAAACAGAGTTAAATGAAGGCAGTTTTTCAGTTTTGCCTTCGGCATTAACAAAGTCGTCAAAGCCAATCTCATCCATCATCGCTTTTGCAACCGTTTCAGAGGTTCTTGACCAAATATCAATCACCTTATTATAACGCTCACCATCAGTTACTACACCTTGTGCGTATTGCTTTTGCACTTCTTTCACTTGTGTTTCCGCTGCACTAATCGTGCCTGCTTTAGAATCTGGAATGGTCATATCATTTGAACAAAATGAGATGCCAGACTTGGTTGAGTATTGGAAACCCATATACATCATTTGGTCAGCGAAAACAACGGTGTCTTTGAGTTCTTGTGTTTGGTAACAAACATGAATTAAACTAGAAACCACTTTTTTACTGATTGCTTTGTTAATCAAATCAAATGACAGTCCTTTTGGCAAAATTCTTGAGAAAATGGCACGACCTACAGTCGTATCAACCACTCGTGTAATGCTTGGTGTATAGCCACTCTGGTCTTTTTTATATTCTTGAATACGCAATTTCACTTTTGCATGTAAAGTCGCTACCCCTGCTTCATACGCATTCAATGCTTCAATTGGACTGACAAAAATCATACCTTCGCCTTTCTGATTAATCATATCACGCGTCATATAGTAAAGACCCAAAATCACATCCTGCGAAGGCACGATAATTGGTTCACCACTGGCAAGGTGTAAAACATTGTTAGATGCCAACATCAAAGTTCTTGCTTCTAATTGTGCTTCTTCGGATAAAGGCACATGTACTGCCATTTGATCGCCGTCAAAGTCAGCGTTAAATGCACCACAAACCAAAGGGTGTAATTGAATCGCTTTACCTTCAATTAATAACGGTTCAAAAGCCTGAATACCTAAACGGTGTAAAGTCGGTGCACGATTTAACATCACTGGATGCTGATGCACTACTTTTTCTAAAATATCCCAAACCACTGCTTCTTCGCCTTCAACCATTTTCTTTGCTGCTTTAATGGTTGACGCTAGACTTTGTGAAATCAAACGGTTATAAACGAAAGGCTTGAATAATTCTAATGCCATTTTCTTTGGCAAACCACATTGGTGTAATTTCAGGTATGGACCACAAACAATCACCGAACGACCTGAATAGTCAACGCGTTTACCGAGTAAGTTTTGACGGAAACGACCTTGCTTACCTTTAATCATATCGGCAATTGACTTTAACGGACGACGGTTATTACCCATCACCGCACGACCACGACGACCATTATCAATCAATGAATCAACTGCTTCTTGAAGCATACGCTTTTCATTACGAACGATGATTTCGGGGGCATCTAACTCTAATAAACGACCTAAACGGTTGTTACGGTTAATCACACGACGATACAAATCGTTTAAATCAGAAGTGGCAAAACGACCGCCATCTAACGACACTAATGGGCGTAAATCGGGTGGCAGAATTGGCAATACATTTAATACCATCCACTCAGGTTTGTTGCCTGATTGAATCAAAGAATCAATTAACTTCAAACGCTTATTGTATTTTTTAAGTTTGGTCTGACTCTTGGTATTTAAACTGTCTTCACGAAGATTGGCAGCTTCTTTTTCAAGTTGCATATCTTTTAAAACATCTTGGATTGCTTCTGCACCCATTTTTGCTTCAAACTCATCATCGCCAAATTCATCTAAGGCATCAAAATACATTTCTTCCGTCAATAATTGCTTATGCACTAAAGGAGTGTTGCCTGGATCAGTAACCAAAAACGCTTCAAAATACAATACTCGCTCAATGTCTTTCAAAGTCATATCCATCAATAGTCCAAGACGCGATGGCAATGATTTTAAATACCAAATATGGGCAACCGGTGCCGCAAGGTTAATATGACCCATGCGTTCACGACGCACTTTGGATAAAGTAACTTCAACGCCACATTTTTCACAAACCACATTGCGAAATTTCATGCGTTTGTATTTACCACACAAACACTCAAAATCTTTCATTGGACCAAAAATCTTAGAGCAAAACAAACCTTCGCGTTCAGGTTTGAAAGTGCGGTAGTTAATAGTTTCAGGCTTCTTTACTTCGCCATACGACCATGAGCGAATTTTTTCAGGGGACGCTAAACCAACTCTAATCGCATCAAAATCTTGCTCTTTGCTTTGACTCTTTAAAATATTTAATAAATCTTGCATATTATTCTCCTAGTGTTGCTCAAGTTCAACATCAATACCCAATGAACGGATTTCTTTAATCAATACATTAAACGATTCTGGCATTACTGATTCGGTTACATTAACACCGTCAACAATACTCTTATACATCTTCGCACGACCCGCGACATCATCCGATTTAACGGTTAACATTTCACGCAAGGTATGTGCTGCACCATAAGCCTCTAATGCCCAAACTTCCATCTCACCAAAACGCTGTCCACCGAATTGTGCTTTACCACTCAACGGTTGTTGCGTAACTAATGAGTAAGGACCTGTTGAACGCGCATGCATCTTGTCATCAACCAAGTGATTGAGTTTCAACATATGCATATAACCAACAGTAATTGGACGGTCAAACGGTTCGCCTGTGCGACCATCATAAAGTTGCTCTTGACCTGATTCTGGTAAGTCTGCTAACCTCAATAATGATTTAATATCTTCTTCTTTGATACCGTCAAAGACTGGGGTCGCCATTGGCACACCTTGACGCAGGTTATTGGCTAATTCAATGATTTCTTCATCATTAAATGACGCCAAGTCTTCTTGCTTGCCGTGAGAGTTATAAACTTTATCTAAAAACGCTCTGATTTCTTTAACCATTTCGGTGCGTTTTTCATCCAGCATTGCCGCAATCTTATAGCCTAAGCCTTTTGCAGCATAACCTAAGTGAACTTCTAATACCTGCCCAACATTCATTCGAGAAGGCACGCCAAGTGGGTTAAGCACAACATCAATGGTAGAACCATCTGCGAGGTAAGGCATATCTTCTACTGGGGAAACACGGGAAATAACCCCCTTGTTGCCGTGACGACCTGCCATTTTATCACCAACTTGTAAAGTCTTGCGTGTTGCCACATAGACTTTAACCATCTTCATAACCCCTGGTGGCAATTCTGCACCTTCGTCAATCTTGGCTTTTTCATTTTTAAAGAACTTATCAAATTCAACCTGCTTCGCTTTCACTTGCTTCGCTAATGACGCCACTTCTTTATTAATCGCTGCGTCTTTAACTTTAAGTTTTGCAAGCTCTGCACTGTCTAAGGACTTCATATTTTTAGTGCTTAACTTCTCACCTACTTCAATACCTGCAACGGCTTTAGTTAATTCATTGCCCGATAATTTTGCACGAATACGACGAAGAATATCACCATTGATAATACCAAATTCATCATCAATGTCTTTTCTAATTTTCGCTAAACGGTCTTCATCAATGCTCACTGCACGAGCGTCTTTTTCAATACGGTCACGGGTAAAGACTTGCACATCAATAACCACACCAGATTTTGAAGCACCAACGCGTAATGAAGAATCTTTAACGCTATTGGCTTTTTCACCAAAGATAGCCCGCAATAGTTTTTCTTCTGGAGAGAGAACAACTTCACTTTTAGGGGTTACTTTACCCACTAAAATATCGCCACCTTTAACACGAGCACCCACATAAACGATACCAACTTCATCCAATTTTGCTAACGCAGACTCACTTACATTAGGAATGTCAGCAGTAATTTCTTCCACACCCAAAGTGGTATCTCGCGCATAAGCGGTTAATTCTTCAATATGAATGGTTGTATAACGGTCTTCTTGAATGACATTTTCAGAGATTAAGATTGAGTCCTCAAAGTTATAACCATTCCAAGGCATAAAGGCAATCTTCATATTCTGACCCAGTGCCAATTCACCTAAATCCGTTGAAGGACCATCAGCCAACACATCACCTGCGGTAATTTTTTCACCCGTTTTAACCAAAGGTTTTTGGTTAATACAAGTATTTTGATTAGAACGAGAATATTTGGTTAGGTTATAAATATCAACACCCAGCCCTTTTTTCTTTGCTTGTTTAGAGTCAACACGAATAACAATACGGGAAGCATCTACTGCCTCAACGATACCGCTATTTTTAGCCATTACACACACACGAGAATCAGTCGCTACTACTCGTTCAATACCTGTGCCTACTAACGGCTTTTCAGCACGCAATGTTGGCACTGCTTGGCGTTGCATATTGGAACCCATCAAGGCACGGTTAGCATCATCATGTTCTAAAAATGGAATTAATGACGCTGCTACTGATGAGATTTGCTTAGAGTCAATATCAATTAAAGTTACATCTTCAGAATTCACCAAAACAAATTCATTCTTATGACGACAAGAAATCAAATCATCGGTCAATTTACCTTTTGCATCAACACCGGCATTTGCCTGTGCAATCGTGTGTGCAATTTCATCAATCGCAGACACATAAATAATTTTAGAAGTTACTTTGCCGTTTTTAACGATTTGATAGGGTGTCTCTAAGAAACCATAATTATTGGTTTTTGCATAAACCGCTAAAGTGTTAATTAAACCAATGTTGGGCCCTTCTGGTGTTTCAATTGGACATAAACGACCATAATGCGATGGATGCACATCACGCACTTCAAAACCAGCCCGTTCACGCGTCAAGCCACCTGGACCTAAGGCAGAAATACGACGCTTATGGGTTACGCCTGACAGTGGATTTACCTGATCCATAAACTGCGACAACTGTGAAGAGCCGAAGAACTCTTTAACCGCAGCAGAAACTGGGTTTGAATTAATCAAATCTTGTGGCGTTAATTCGTCTGTTTCGGCTAAGTTCAAACCTTCTTTAACTGCTTTTTCAACACGCACCAAACCAATTCTAAATTGGTTTTCAATCATTTCACCGATTGCTCTAACGCGTCTATTCGCCAAGGTATCTACATCATCAACAGAGCCTTTACCGTCTTTAATGTTAATTAATAATTTAACCACATTCAAAATATCGTCATTAGTTAAAATATGTGCACCTGTTTCAGAATCAATGCCCAAACGACGATTCAATTTCATACGACCCACCCTAGACAAGTCATAACGCTCATTCTTAAAGAATAAATTCTTAAACAACAAGTTCACCGCATCTTCTGTTGCTGGCTCACCTGGACGCATCACATGGTAAATCGACATCCGTGCTTCAATTTCAGTTTGCACTTCGTCTAAACGCAAAGTGTTAGAAATATAAGCCCCTGTCTCAGATTCATTAATATAAAGCAATTCAAGTTTCTTAACTTTATTGGTTGTAATTAATTCTAACACTTCTTCAGAAATAACTGTATTAGCCGCAATTAAAATTTCGCCCGTTTCTTTGTCAATCACATCTTGAGAAATGACTTTATCCAGCAAATAAGTCAATGGTGCATTCATTGATTTAATATTGGCTTTTTCTAAAATCTTGGTATGTTTGGCAGTAATACGACGACCCGTTTCAACCACAACATCTTTACCAGAAAGAATATCAAATTCAGCAATCGTGCCACGCAATTTAGCCGGAGATAAATTAATGTCGCAAGATTTTACCTTTAATTTAACATTGATCTTTTCAAAGAAAGTATCTAACATTGTTGCCGAATCAAGACCCATTGCACGCAATAAAGTCGTTGCAGGTAACTTACGACGACGGTCAATACGCACATATAAATGTGCATGATGATCAAATTCAAAATCTAACCAAGAACCACGATAGGGGATAATGCGTGATGAAAATAAAATCTCGCCAGAAGAGTGTGTTTTACCTTTATCGTGTTCAAAAATAACACCTGGAGAACGGTGTAGTTGAGAAACCACAACTCGCTCAGTACCATTAATAACAAAAGTACCCGTATCCGTCATCAATGGCAATTGACCAAGATAAACATCCTCTCCGATGACTTGCTTAATTTTGCGTTTTTTCTTAAGTATTGAGCCGTTCTTATCAAATAAAACTAGGTTTAATTTAACCCGTAAGATTGAGGCGAAAGTAACACCACGCAATTTACATTCTTCAACATTAAATTTTGGCTCTTGTAATTCATAATCAACATACTCAATTTCTGCATAGCCGTTATTCGCAGTAATTGGAAACACAGATTGAAAAACTGCATGCAAACCAACCTCTTCTTTATCTTTTTTACCCGCTTGGATAAAACCGTTAAAGGATTCAATTTGGATAGCCAATAAATCGGGTTCCGTTAAAATTGACTCTCTTGAGCCAAAATTATTTCTAATTCGCTTTTTCTCAGTAAATGAATAAGCCATGAATAACACCTCACATTTTAATCTTACAATTTAACAATTTTTAAAAGGTAATATAGCAATAAATAGCAATAAAACCTTTTAACTAATAGGGTCAGCCTATAAAATTTATAGACTGATACTGCACTTTGAGACCTTTGCATTAATAGGGATAACTATTTATATTGATGCAAAAATCTCACCACAATCAAAAGTGCAAAAACCAGAACTCCCCTGCGGAAATTCTGGTTCTTTCGGAAAACTTAATTACTTAAGTTCTACGCTAGCGCCAGCTTCTTCAAGCTGCTTTTTAACCTCTTCAGCTTCCGCCTTAGCCACACCTTCTTTAATGGTTGCAGGCACTGCTTCAACCATATCTTTAGCCTCTTTAAGACCAAGACCAGTGATGCTACGGACTGCCTTAATAACAGCCACTTTCTTCTCACCAAAACTCGTCATCACTACATCAAACTCGTCTTTTTCTTCTACTGCCGCACCAGCGTCACCCGCTGCTGCTACAGGTGCTGCCGCTGCTGCTGCAGATACACCGAACTTCTCTTCCATTGCAGAAACCAGTTCTACAACATCCATTACTGACATATCAGCAATGGCATTTAAAATATCTTCATTGGTTAATTTAGCCATGATATTTACTCCTTTTATTTATGTTATTATTGTTTTTGTTGTGCTACTGCTGAAACCACTCGAGTGATTTGACCTGGAACATCATTAAGACTTCTAGCCAATTTCTCTACTGGTGCCAACATCAATGCCATAACCAAGCTAATCGCCTGATCTTTAGTTGGTAAGGCTGCGATACGCTTCAGTTCACTTGCTTCTATGAAGTCACCTGAAATACCCAGACCTTTAACAACCAAATCTTCGTTTTCTTTTACAAAATCGTTAAATACGCGTGCCACTGCACCAGGATCTTCTTGTGAAAAACCAAGAACCACCGGCCCACTTAACACAGGCATAATACATTCACATGCCGTATCCACTAACGCTCTTTTTGCCAATGAATTCTTTACAACGCGTAAAGAAACACTTGCATCCATCGCACTGGCACGAAGATTGGTCATTTGTTCAACTGTCAAACCACGATATTCAGCTACGCCAACAGCAATACTACCCTCAGCGAGTGCATTTACCTGTTTAACAACAACTTTTTTTGCTTCAAGATTTAGAGCCATTTTGCCTCTCTCCTATAACAGTTTAAAAAGAAAGCTATAAAATTATAACTTTCGCCCTTTAAAGAGACTGTTGAATATTAAAAATACTATTTATAAAACACATAAAATAACACTTTCAACACTCAACACTCTCCTAGAGTATCTGGGAAATTCCTAGTACCCTCTACATAGGCCAACTGTACTACCAGCCAATTAAACAAACACCCCAGAAGGAATGTTCGCACCTATGGTCTTTGAGGTCACAGAACAATCTAAGACCTAAAAGAATTTTTTTACTTAATTAAACCTCAACTGAGGATAAATCAACACTGATGCCTGGACCCATTGTTGACGAAACATTCAATCTTTTAAAATAAATACCTTTTGCAGAACTGGGCTTGGCTTTTTTCAATGCACCTACTAGGGCATTGATATTTTCAGCCAATGCTTTTGGTGTGAATGAGGCTTTACCAACACCTGCATGAATAATTGCTGCTTTATCTGTGCGATAACGCACTTGACCTGCTTTTGCATTGTTCACAGCGGTTGCAACATCGGGTGTTACTGTACCCACTTTAGGATTGGGCATTAAACCACGAGGTCCTAATATTTGACCTAAACGACCCACAACACCCATTGCATCTGGAGAAGCAATCACAACATCGTAATTAAGGTCGCCGTCTTGCATGGTTTTCATTAAGTCTTCCATACCCACCACATCAGCACCTGCTGCTTGTGCCTTTTCTACATTGTCGCCTTGCGTGAATACCGCAACGCGAACTGATTTTCCAGTGCCGTTTGGTAATACCACTGCACCACGAACATTCTGGTCAGATTTATTTGCATCAACCCCTAGATTAATACTAACATCAATAGATTCGTCAAACTTAGCCGTTGCACATTCTTTTAATAAAGTTAATGCCTCAATGATTGAATATTGTTTACCGATTTCAACTTTTGTTGCAATATTTTTTTGTTTTTTTGTTAAATTTGCCATCTGCTTAACCCTCCACTTCAATACCCATTGAACGGGCTGTACCTGCAATAATACTCACTGCTGCATCCATATCATTGGCATTCAAATCTTTCATTTTAATCGCTGCAACTTCTTCTAATTGAGCCTGCGTAATCTTGCCAACTTTGTCCATATGTGGCACGCTACTACCTTTCTTAATGCCTGTTGCTTTCAGGATTAACAAGGCTGCTGGTGGTGTTTTAGTGATAAATGTAAAACTACGGTCACTATAAACCGCAATCACTACTGGCACTTTCATACCTTTGTCAATATCCTGGGTTGATGCGTTAAACGCCTTACAGAAATCCATAATATTCACACCGTGTTGACCCAATGCTGGACCTACTGGCGGTGAAGGATTTGCCTCTTGTGCTGGAATCTGCAGCTTAATATACGATTCAATTTTTTTAGCCATTCTTATCTCCTTATGGGTACAAACGCTTAATGTAAGATTGAGCTCCCCTGTTAAATCAGCCCTAAGGCTCTGCTTTTTAAGTCTTCGCTACTTGCGAAAACTCTAACTCTACTGGGGTAGTGCGTCCAAAAATTAACACTTCTACTTTCAGTAAATTCTTTTCATAGTCAACCGCCTCAATTGTGCCGTTAAACTCATTAAAGGGTCCATCAATAACCAAAATTTCTTCCCCTGGCTGATAAGCAACCTTAGGCTTAGGCTTATCTGCACCCTCCTGAACACGCGCCATAATCTTATCAACTTCTCGCTGAGTAATTGGCGATGGTTTACCTGAAACACCGCCAATAAAGCCAATGACATTAACCGTATTTTTTACCGCTAACCAACTTTTCTCAGTGAGCTCCATATGGATTAACATATAGCCAGGGAAAAACTTGCGTTCTGCTGTTTTCTTCTGACCGTCCTTAAGTTCTACCACTTTCTCAGTTGGGATCATAATCTCGCTGAGTGCCTCTGTTAGACCTTCTCTCTCAACTGACTCTTCAATCGCAAGCTTTACTTTCGCTTCATAGCCGCTTCTTGCGTGAAGTACATAC
>FPHY01000052.1_pt1 | contig 43099 bp, 45 predicted proteins | sample 1057291 | NCBI WGS metagenome assembly FPHY01 (sample SAMEA4473301, study PRJEB15554) | hydrothermal vent metagenome | biome: marine basaltic hydrothermal vent biome; feature: marine hydrothermal vent; material: water | place: Pacific Ocean | collected 2011-06-14/2011-07-23 | depth 1705 m | reverse complement strand
AAAAAAACCGTTACCATTACCGATAACGGCATTGGTATGACTGAAGCCGAAGTCAACAAAAATATCGGCACAATTGCTAATTCTGGCACCAAGAAATTCTTACAAGGAATGGACGAAAAACAAGCACAAGACTCTAATCTCATTGGTCAGTTTGGTGTGGGTTTTTATTCTGCATTTATCGTTGCCGACAAAGTAACACTCACCACAAGAAAAGCTGGCAGCAAAAGTAAAAAAGGCACGCAGTGGATTTCTACTGGTAAAGGCAAATACTCAATTGAAAAAGTTGATTGCCCTGATTTTGGCACCACCATTACACTACACATCAAAGACGATGAATTCGAATTTTTAGACGAACAGCGTTTGCGTGGCATTATTAGCAAATATTCTGATCACATCACTGTGCCAATTATGATGATTAAGCATTCAGAAGATGCCAAAGACATTGAATATGAGGCTGTGAATAAAGCCAACGCTTTTTGGGCGCAAGATAAAAATGATTTAAAACAAGAAGATTACGACGAGTTTTACAAATCAATGACTTATGACTTTGAACCACCTTTGATGCAACTACACAACCGTGTTGAGGGTAATTTAAACTACACTTCTCTGCTCTATATCCCTTCAAAAGCATCTTTTGATATGTGGGAGCCTAAACACAAAGGCGGCATCAAACTTTATGCCAAGCGTGTTTTAATTATGGAAAATAACGAAGAATTAATGCCACTTTACCTGCGTTTTGTTAAAGGTGTGATTGACACTGCCGACCTTTCGCTAAATGTCTCTCGTGAGATTTTGCAAGGTAGTAAAGTGGTGGACACTATTCGCAAAGCCTCTGTTAGTCGCATTCTTAAAGCCTTAGAAAAAATGGCAAAAAACAAGCCCGAAGATTACGCAAAATTTTGGCAAGAATTTGGTATGGTCATTAAAGAAGGTGCGGTTGAGGATGTTGCTAATAAAGACAAAATCTCAAAACTGTTGCGTTTTACCACTAACAAAAGTGAAAATGCCATACAAACAGCGACACTAGAATGCTATGTAAAAAGCATGCAAAAAGACCAAAAAGCCATTTATTACATTACCGCTGAAACTTATGAATCCGCCAAAAGTTCACCACATTTAGAGGTGTTTAACAAAAAAGGTATCGAAGTTTTATTGCTCTCTGACCGTGTGGATGAATGGATGGTTAGTAATTTTGGAGAATTTGACGGCATTCCATTTAAATCAATTGCTAAAGGAGATTTGGAGGATTTAGACTCCAAAGAAGAGAAGGAAAACAAAGAAAAAGTTGCTAAAGACTTTGAGAAAGTCATTAAAGATATGCAAAAAATTCTTGACAAGCAAGTGAAGTCCATTAAAGTGTCTTCTCGCCTCAGCGAATCTCCTTCTTGTCTTATTGCCGATGAAAATGAGATGGGTGGCAACATGGAACGCATTATGAAATCACTCGGTCAAGATATACCTGATACTAAGCCGATTTTAGAAATCAATCCAAAACACCCATTGGTTGAAAAACTCAAAATCAAAGTTGATGAAGATTTGGTCAATGTGTTGTTTGATCAGGCGATATTGAGCGAAGGTGGGCAACTCAAAGACCCTGCTGAATTTGTGAAACGGATGAATAAATTGATTAAATAATCTGAGACCTTTGCATAAATAGGGATGATTAGCAAAATGACAGATTTTATTAATTTTAGAATTTTTTAAATCCACTCCTAGCAAGGCTAAGGGTGTTTTTAAAAAGTTTTCAAATTGATGAAAGATGGCGTTTTGATGATTATTCATATTTATGCAAAGGTCTCAATCTATTATTAAAACCACTAAAAAGCCCGCAAAATGCGGGCTTTTTAGTGTCATTATTTTTTTGAAAAAAGTCTCATCATCTCTCAAAAGGCTTAATGTTTCTAAGAATGCCACGGAAGATAGCCAACTCCTCTTTTTCAGGTTTTGCCCTACCAAAGAAACGCCTTAATCGACGCATCAACAAAGCTTTAGGGCGTTTGTCTTCAAAATAATCAATATGCTCTAACATTTGTGCCAGATGGGTGTAGAAATTTTCCAACTCATCGTAAGTGGCCAATTCGTTAGTGCTTTCTTTAAATTCCGTGGTGGTGTTATAGACATAGTTTTGATAAGCAAATACTTGAATGGCAGAGGCGACATTGAGTGAGAAATAATTTGGATTGCCAGGGATGGTCATTAAAATTTGACAAAGGTCTAATTCTTCGTTGGTTAAGCCAAATTTCTCTGTGCCAAAAACTACTGCAACCTTTTGCCCTTCGATGCCTATGGTTTGTTTAATCTCGCCGCAAGATTCAACCACATCCATTTGCTTCCATTTGATATTGCGTTGACGCGCGCTGGCACCGATAACAAGATGCGTGCCTTGCAAGGCTTCTTTAAGTGATTCACAAACGACTGCTTGCGATAAAACATCGTCCGCACCGCTCGCTCTTGCCGTCGCAACAGCTGATGGATAACCTTTTGGATTGACCAAATATAGCTTAGACAAGTTCATATTCTTCATCGCCCGAGCTGCCGCACCGATATTACCTGGCTCTGTTGTATTAACCATAACTACTCGCACACTATCAAAGGTATAATTCGTTTCTTTTTTCATATTGGTCTATTTATTATGCATCCCACGCTTACTGTTGCCATTAAAGCTGCTCGCAAAGCAGGTGATATCATTTTACGCTACCACAATCAGATTGATATTTTAACGATTGAAAACAAAGCGGCAAACGATTTTGTTTCCGAAGTGGATAAAGCCGCCGAAGACGCTATTATAGATGAATTAAAATACGCTTTCCCCGATCATTCAATTTTGGGTGAAGAAAATGGTGAAATTTTGGGTAATGAGCGTTTTCAATGGATTATTGACCCACTTGATGGCACCACTAATTATCTGCACGGTTTCCCACAATATTCGGTTTCGATTGCTTTATATATCGACAATGAAGCGCGACATGCTGTGGTGTATGACCCATTTAAGGAAGAAATGTTCACCGCTTCAAAAGGTGATGGTGCTTACCTTAACGAGCAAAGAATTCGTATGACACAAACGCGTGGTTTTGAAAATACGCTGATTGGCACAGGTTTTCCCTTTAAAGCACCACAGCATTTAGATGCTTACTTAGATATGTTTAAAGCGATTCATCCACAAGTCGCAGGTATTCGTCGTGCAGGTTCTGCTGCACTTGATTTGGCTTGGTTGGCAGCAGGTAGAATGGATGGTTTCTGGGAAATCGAACTCAATATCTGGGATATTGCTGCGGGCGCGCTTATTGTTAAAGAAGCGGGTGGTTTTATCGGTGATTTCTCAGGTAGAGATAAATATTTAGAAACAGGAAATGTTGTAGCCGGCAATGAAAAGGTATTTAAAGCCATTTTAAAAACCATTCACCCACATTTAACAGCTGATTTACAGCGCTAAAATATAATGCAAAAATCTTTTAATAGCAAATTCCTGATGGCTTCTTTGTTTTTTCTAGTATTGGCTGAAATTTCTACACTACTGCAAAAGACTTTTTATCCACAATACATAGATGCCCAAGGCGTGCTGCATGAAACTTTATTGACACCGATTGGCGCTATTTCTTTTCTACTAGGTATAACTACCCTTGCTATTTATCTGCTGTTGTTGATTTCGAAATTAATCAAGAGTTGGATAATATGAGACTACAACAATTTCAAACAACAATCTAAGTTTTTATACTATCCAATGGCGATTGGGTAAAGGGTTTCTATTTTTGGATTAGGGCTTATCGAACAATTAAAATAAATCATTTTGATGCGGTAAATGGTTCAAAATAGAAACACATTATTAATACAAAAGCAATCAATGAACGAACAATACCCCATCTGGCAACAATCTGACTTAAAGTCCAGCGAAAAAGTTAGCGTGGTTGGCGAAGACATTGTTCAATTAAAACAAGAAAATAATTTAGACACTGTTGCCTTGGAAGTTATTAAGGCTCAACTTACTAAAGCACGCACGCAACTCATACTTGACAGTCCATTTTTAGGTAATCTTGTACTGCGTTTGCCGTTGGTGGCAGCAGATTCTTGGTGCAAAACCAGTGCCACAGATGCAAAGAACTTTTATTACAATCCCACTTTCATTGACTCACTCAATAATCATCAAGTTAAGTTTGTTTTAATTCACGAAGCCTTGCATTGTGCCTTGACGCACTTTGCCCGTAGAGGTAATCGTAGCAAGCATAAATGGGATTTATCCTGTGATTTTGCCATTAATCCATTGTTGGCAAAAGAAGGGTTTCATCCACCGATTGATGTACCGATTTTCCGTCAATACGAAGGCATGATTGCCGAAGAAATCTACCCAATGATTGCCGACAACCTTGACCAAGAGCCGATGGACCAACATTTATATGATGAGCAATCCAATGATGATTCCAAAGAATCTGATGGCGGAATGCGTGAAGATGATTTACAAAAAGAGCAGGAAAAGCAAAACAATTCAGAGTCTAAATCGGATAATCAGCAGGGTAAAGGCGCATCGCAATTAGCTCAAAAACCCCCAACTTTAAAACCCGATGAAGTTGAGCAGTTAGCTACCCAATGGCAAAAAAATCTCGCGTCTAGCGCTCAACTCGCACAACAAGCAGGTAAATTAGAGGGTGAATTTGCCAAATTAATTGATTTTTTCTTACAACCTCAAGTCTCATGGCAATCGCTGTTAGCTCAGTATATGTCTACTTTTGCTCGTGATGATTTTTCTTACACGCGCCCCTCACGCCGTTCGGGTGATGCGATTTTGCCATCATTAAAATCTCAACAAGTTGACATTGCCATTGCCATTGACACCTCTGGCTCAATTTCACAAGAAGAAATTAACGAATTTGTCTCAGAAGTTGATGCGATTAAAGCTAATCTGCGTGCCAGTATTACACTATTTGCCTGTGATGATAAACTTTCTCCACAATGCCCATGGCGTTTTGAGGCATGGAATGAATTGCAATTCCCAACCTCCCTCGGTGGCGGAAAAGGCACCAATTTCAACCCTGTATTCGACCACATTAGCACCCAAGACAGTGCTTGCGATGTCCTTATCTACTTCACTGACGCCAAAGGTATATTTCCAGAAATTGAACCCAATTACCCGACAATGTGGTTAATAAAAGGCAAAGAACCTATCCCGTGGGGTACTCGGATTCAACTTAATTAAAAGAGATATTTGTATAAATATGAATAATCATCAAAAAATCACCAATTTGGCAAAAACTGAATTTTGCTAATCATCCTTATTTATGCAAAGGTCTCTATTAATTAATTTTTTAGCCATGCACAGGTTGTATAATATTTGCCATTTAATATCAATTATTATACGATGAATTATATCAAACAAATGTTCAAGCTACAAATGAAGCTCAATGACGCAACAAATGGCTTAATCTGGACTGAAGGTGCGACCAAAGAAGGGCGACAAATTGAGTGGCTGCGTTGTATTTATATGGAGGCAGCTGAGGCGATTGATTCATTTAATTGGAAGCATTGGAAAGATATTGAAGGTGCGCCTGATTTAGATAATGCTAAGGTTGAATTGGTTGATATTTGGCATTTTATTATGTCAGAAGCCATTCATTTTGGCGACACACAATTTGCTGAAGCCTACGAGAATATTCAACCTGAGAGGGAAATTAATCCAGAAATGATGGTTGAGATTTTAGAAAAATTAGTTGCCGTTGCAGCGACTGCAAATGTTGATAAAGAGCAAAATGGCTTATACGAAATTACCAGTTTGTTCTTTAAAGCCTTGGCAACAATGGGCATGGATGTAGCAGAACTTTACAGTCGTTATATCGTTAAAAATCAACTCAATGCATTTAGACAAGACCATGGCTATAAAGACGGTACTTATATCAAAATGTGGGGCGAGGCAGAAGACAATGTTATTGCTTTTAACATCCTAAAGGAAAATCCTAATATTGACTCTGAAGACCTTTATAGTAAGTTAGAAAGCGCTTACGCTAAGGTTAAATAAGCATACTAGATTTTGGTCTAGAAAAATTGATGAATCTAGCCGTTTAATTTATAAATCCAATGACAATCAACTAACCATTATGATAAAACTCACTGAATATAGCCACGGTCAAGGCTGTGGTTGCAAAATATCCCCAAAAGTATTGGATACCATTCTTAAATCATCAATTGATGAATTAAATGACCCCAATCTATTAGTCGGTAATCATTCGCGTGATGATGCTGCAGTGTATGACATTGGTAATGGCGAAGCGATTATCAGTACCACTGATTTTTTTATGCCGATTGTAGATGACCCATTTACTTTTGGGCGTATTGCTGCCACGAATGCGATTAGCGATGTGTATGCGATGGGTGGCACGCCGTTGATGGCGATTGCGATTTTTGGTTGGCCGTTGGATAAATTGCCTGCGGAAGTAGGGCAACAGGTAATTGAAGGCGGACGCAGTGTCTGTCAGGAAGCAGGAATGATATTAGCAGGCGGGCATAGTATTGATTCACCTGAGCCGATTTTTGGTTTAGCGGTTACTGGCAAAGTTGCTATTAAGCATTTGAAAGAAAATTCTACTGCCAAAGTTGGGGACAAGATATTTCTTACTAAACCACTTGGTATCGGCATTTTGACAACCGCACAAAAACAAAAAAAAATTACAGCTAAAGATGAGAAGCGTGCGATTGATACAATGTGTCAGTTGAATGATATTGGCGCTAAATTGGCAAAAATAGATGGTATCAATGCGATTACCGATGTGACAGGCTTTGGATTGGGTGGGCATTTATCGGAAGTTTGCTTAGGCTCCAAGGTGGGTGCAACGATTGATTATGTCAAAGTCCCAATCTTGCCTAATATCAAAGATTATTTAGCCAATGGCTGTTCACCAGGCGGTGCACAGCGTAATTTTGACAGTTATGGGCATAATCTGAGTGCAATGAAAAGCGAAGTGCAATCTATTATTTGTGACCCACAAACCAGTGGTGGCTTATTAATTATGGTAGCAGATGAAGCACAAAGTGAGTTTAATCAGTTAATGAAAGATAATGGATTTGAGTTGGAAGCGATTGGCGAAATTGTGGCGCAAAACGATAGTCAGGCGATTGTAGAAGTCAACCTTAATGATTAAATAATGCCTGAGCTTAGTCAAATTACTGATTTCACTCGTCTTTTTATTGAGGACACCCCTTTATTTGATACCCGGGCGCCGACTGAGTTTGAGCAGGGTGCTTTTCCACATACGGACAGTTTGCCACTGATGAGCAATAAAGAGCGGGAATTGGTCGGCACTTGTTACAAAAATAAAGGGCAAGAAAAGGCGATTATCCTAGGGCATCAGTTGGTGCGGGGTGAGGTTAAAGAACAACGCCTTGCAGCATGGCTTGATTTCGTCAAAAAATATCCAAATGGCGCACTTTATTGTTTTCGAGGAGGGCTGCGTAGTCAAATCACGCAGCAATGGATTTTTGAGGCTTCAAATATTGATTACCCACGCATTAAAGGCGGTTACAAGGCACTCCGTCGTTTTTTGATTGATGAAACTGATAGGATTATGGAGCAAATTACTCCGATTGTTATTGGTGGACAAACAGGCTGTGGAAAAACGCTATTATTAGACAAATTACACAACAAAATTGACTTAGAGGGGCTGGCAAATCATCGTGGCTCTGCTTTTGGCAACACAACGACGCCACAACCGACGCAGATTGATTTTGAAAATAAATTAGCCATTCAACTCATCAAGCAACAGGAGCAACCTCTGCTTGCACTTGAAGACGAAGGCTCAAATGTTGGAACGGTACACATTCCACAATGCGTACATGAAAAGGCTTTGACGGCAGAATTGGTGTTGCTAGAAGCCACGGTTGAAGAACGCTTGCAAGTGAGTATGGATGCCTATGTGACTAATATATGTGAAGATTTTATCAAGCAGGACAGTGAAAATGGTTTTGATAATTTCGCTAATTATTGGCTTAGGAGTTTGGAAAAAATCCAAAAACGCCTTGGTTTAGAGCGTTATCAAGTGATGTTAAAATCAGTTAATAATGCACTTTCTTTATATAGAGAGCAGGGCGATAGTACAGGTTTTCAAGCCATTGTAGAGGAGTTATTAGTCGGATATTACGACCCAATGTATGATTATCAAATTCAGAAAAAAATGGATAGAGTGGTATTTAAAGGTAGTGCTGATGAAGTGTTGACTTATTTGAACGATAAAAATATTCGCTAATCACACATGCCAATTTTAATGTCCGATGCTGGTCGAGCCTGACAGGCTAAAATCTCCCCTTGAGCTAACGGCACCAAGCATTCTTCATGTAGCACATCTCCCGCTAAAAGTTCTAGCACACAAGAGCCGCAATGCCCTTGACGACAAGAATAATTGAGCAATATATTATGTTCTTCTAATTCAGTCAAAATTGACTGTTCGCCAAACACATAAAGGGATTCTGACTTGCCATTGATGTTGTTAATCTCTATTTTGAACATTGCTTACCTACAATTCAAAACCGCCAAAATCTGAGTCATCTGCCTCTATATTATTATCAATCGCACTCACCAAATAAGCAGTAATTTCGGTTTCCTGTGGAGCAACTTGAACACTATCAGAATCTAACCAATGATTAATCCATGGCAGGGGATTAGCACGCTCTTCAAAAATTGGCTCAAGCCCTAACGCATTCATGCGAATATTGGTAATATATTCCAGATATTGCTTCAAAATTTCAGCATTCAGCCCAATCATAGAGCCTTCACGGAATAAATAATTTGCCCATTCTTTTTCTTGCTCGCAGGCTTCTCTGAACATTTCAATTACTTCACTTTCACACTCTTTGGCAATTTTTTGCATATCTGGGTCGTCTTTACCATTACGCATTAGGTTAAGCATATGCTGTGTGCCAGATAGGTGTAGTGCTTCATCACGGGCAATCATTTTGATAATTTTGGCATTACCCTCCATTACTTTGCGTTCTGCAAAAGCGAATGAACAGGCGAATGACACATAAAAACGCACCGCCTCAAGGATATTAACCGACATTAAGGTTAAGTACAACTTCTTTTTTAATTCATACAATCCTATTTCTATACTTTTATTGTCCACGGTAAAAACACCTTCACCGTGAAGCAAGTAAGTCTGTGTGTATTTAATTAGTTCATCATATTTTTCAGAAACACTTTCTGCACGCTTGATGATTTCGTCTGTCTTCATAATATCGTCAAACACTGCACCCGGTTCATTTACAATTGCACGAATGATGTGCGTGTAAGAGCGAGAATGAATAGTCTCAGAGAATGACCAAGTTTCAATCCAGTTTTCCACCTCAGGTAATGACACAATCGGTAAAAAGGCAATGCTTGGGCTTCTGCCTTGCACAGAATCTAGCAAAATTTGATACTGTAAATTAGAGATAAAAATGTGTTTTTCATTGTCTAATAACTTAGCAAAGTCGATTTTATCCTTGGTTACATCAATCTCTTCTGGTCGCCAAAAGAATGACAATTGCTTTTCTGTTAGTTTTTCAAACACTTCAAATTTTTGCTTATCAAAACGGGCTACATTGACGGTGTTGCCAAAAAACATCGGCTCTGTGAGTGTGTTGCTAATCTTTTTGGTAAAAATACTATATGACATAATTATTCTCCTTTACAATTTACAAACACCGTCTTCACATTCATCATCATCTACTTTGTTGACTTCATCATCACTACCATCACGAGTGGTATGATAATAAAGTGTTTTAACACCGTATTTATAGGCTTTCAATAAATCCATTAAGAATAACTTCATCGGCACTTTGCCTGAAAATTTTGAAGGGTCATAATGTGTGTTGGCAGAAATGGCTTGGTCAACAAATTTTTGCATAATCGCACACAGTTGTAAATACCCTTCGTTATCTTTAACATCCCAAAGTAACTCATATTGATTTTTCAACTTTTCATACTCTGGCACCACTTGTTTTAATAAACCGTCCTTAGACTGCTTAGTGGTAACAAATCCACGAGGAGGCTCAATACCATTGGTAGAGTTAGATATTTGCGATGAACTCTCACAAGGCATTAAGGCGGTCAGCGTTGAGTTTCTAAGTCCAGTTTCTTTAATGTCATTACGCAATGCGTTCCAGTCTAGTTGTAGCGAAGTGTTACAAAAACTATCAATGTCTGTTTTATAAGTATCAATTGGCATAATGCCTTTTGCGTATTGAGTTTGGTGGAATAGGGGGCAAGCACCTTTTTCTTTAGCCAGTTTATTTGAGGCTTTGAGTGAATAGTATTGCAATGCCTCAAAAGCCTCATGCACTAATTTATTACCTGAACCGTTGGAGTATTTAGCATTGTTTTTGGCTAAATAATAAGCCAAATTTGTTACCCCGATACCCAGTGTTCTGCGGTTCATACTGGCTAATTGTGCGGCTTTAATTGGGTAGTGTTGATAATCTAAAAGAGCATCCAAGGCACGAACAATAATATCGGTAATTTCCTCTAACTCATCCAGACTTTTTATTGCCCCTAGATTTACTGCCGATAGCGTACATAAGGCAATTTCTCCATCAGGGTCTTGCACAGAATACAAAGGCTTAGTTGGCAAGGTAATTTCCATACACAAATTAGATTGACGCACAGGTGCAAGTTTTGGGTCAAAAGCCCCATGTGTATTACAGTGGTCAACATTTTGCACATAGATACGCCCTGTGTTAGCCCGTTCTTGCATAAAATTGGAAAATAATTCACGGGCTTTAATGGTTGTTTTGCGAATTGTAGTATCTTTTTCATATTGCTCATACAAACGCTTAAATTCGTCTTGGTCTTCAAAAAATGCCTCGTATAAACCTATTGCCTCATCAGGTGAAAACAGCGTAATGTCCCCATTTTCGATAAAACGCTGATACATCAAGCCATTAAATTGCACGCCATAATCTAAATGACGCACACGGTTTTCCTCAGTCCCCGTGTTGTTTTTAAGCACCAACAAACTTTCAACCTCCAAATGCCATAAAGGGTAGAAAAGGGTGGCAGCACCCCCACGAACGCCACCCTGAGAACAAGATTTAACCGCTGTATGAAAGTGTTTATAGAAGGGAATACAGCCCGTGTGCATTGCCTCTCCGCCACGAATAGGACTGCCTAAAGCACGAATCCTGCCCGCATTCACGCCAATACCCGCTCGTTGAGAAACATACTTAACAATCGCACCTGCTGTGGCACTGATGGAATCTAAGTCATCATCGGTTTCAATCAACACGCAAGAAGAAAACTGGCGAGTAGGGGTGCGAACACCAGCCATAATCGGGGTCGGTAACGAAATTTTAAAATTAGAAACCGCATCATAAAAGCGTTTAACAATATCCATTCGCACTTCGACTTCATACTCTTGAAACAAACACATACCCACCAACATATATAACTGCTGTGGTGATTCGTGAATTTCACCTGTGGTACGATTTTGCACCAAGTATTTACCCTCTAGTTGTTTAACTGCAGCATAAGAAAATTTCATATCCCGTTCATGGTCAAGATACTCACCGAGTTCGTTGATTTCTTGTTCACTATATTTATCCAAAATCTCTTTGTCATAAATACCTGCCTTTGTCAATTTTTTGACATGACTTAATAGGGCAGGGGGTGTGAAAGATTTAAAACTCTTTTTACGCAAATGAAAAATAGCGAGTCGGGCTGCTAAATACTGATAATCTGGTGCCTCTATAGAGATTAAATCCGCTGCCGATTTAATGATGGTTTCGTGAATATCTTCGGTCTTAATATTCTCAAAAAAAGCCAGTTGTGCACTGATTTCAACCTGTGAAACGCTGACATTATTTAGCCCTTGCGAAGCCCACTCAATAACACGGTGAATTTTGTCCATATCAATGGCTTCTGTAGTGCCGTTTCTCTTGGTAACTTGTATGTTTTTGCTCATAATTCCTTAAGATGATTTTTTTTGTTTTAGAGTGAATTTAAAAAAATTAAAAGTCGATTTTTGATGAATGTTTTAGGTTATTAGGGGTAGGGATGTCCTTTATTTAGCACCTCTATTTTTAGCATTCCCTAAGTCGATTATTAATCTTATTTATATCTCTATTTAGTATTTTATCAGAGTTGGAATAAATCCTTTTCAAAATTAAAAAACATAGATAAAAAAGGGGTATTTTATCCTGTTTTTTATTAAGAACGCCCCCAGTATGAGCAATCTTACCATCTACAATCCCCCCTAGTGTTGACATAATTCTATAAGACATTATCTCTGTCGCATCTTCAATCTTTTCTAAATTAATTGCTATGCCATTTTCACTAGCAAAAGGAGATGTCTCTACTAACTCTTCTCGCTCCCAAGCTCCTGCTTGGGGGTGTTAGTGTTGGGTTAAACTTTTACTAAGGTATACATTCCCAAGTGGAACTTGGGAACGAGGTATTTCTAAGTTAAAAGGGGGCACCGCTCTTTTTTATGGCTAACGCCTCAAGAACTGGCGGCGGCTTTTTCGTCGTCCGAATTGCTTGACTTGTTAGATTTTTTCTCGGCTGCCTTAGTGTCTGCTACACCAATAATGCTCTCTAAGTGTTGTTGTCTTTCATGTTTTGCTACATACCAATCCTTGATAAGAATTTCTATTAATCCTATTAGAAGCTGAGCCTCTTTTGGCTCAACATCAATAATTAAATTTATGTCTTTTTCCATGTGAGCACCAATATTCCCGATACTTCGAACTGCATCGATTGCTTGCCATGTGACTGGATCAACCTTTTTCTCAATTGCCTTGATTTCATCAACAAGGCGCCCTTTGTTTACTTTGTGAAAATCTCGAATAATTCCCTGCAAGCAACGCCTAGAAAGAGTTGCAGATGCTTTAGGGCTTAACTCTTTTATTAGGCAAGCTTCTTCATAATCAGTGGTGATGGCTTTAGGAATGTAGGATGGAAACTGCTTAGCCATCGAATTGGGCTTCATACTCCACTCAAATCGAACATCAGGGCTTATTTCAAGTGTATTACTGTCAAACGACTGAAGCGTCCCCTTTATTGTATATTCTTTACAGTTTTCGTTTGGGCAAGTGATAACAGTTGTAATTATAGCTGACTCACCGTCTTTATTATCTTGATTGTAACGATGAACACTTTTACTGAAATTAGAATCAGTAATTGTTGAATCCCTATTGCAATAAGGGCACGACCAATTAAATTTTACTGACATATTCTAATTTCCTTGTGTAAATATAACTATACGCAACCGTAGTGCTAGGCTAGTTAAGGGTTTTTGACAAACTAAATGCACCACGAATGTCACCTAACTTATAGCCAGTAGCTTTGTCATGCGGGTAATATTTCTTTAATGCCTGTTTGATGGTTGGGTTAATATTGCTGGAATGACAGGTTAAACAAACCCCTTGCACACCTTGTGCTTTCATAAAACGATATTTGCCATCCACAACTTCGGCGTAAGCCATTTTTTTGGCAGATTCACCGTCTTTATGTCGCTGATCAAACATTGTTAATACTTTCTTTTCCCATGCGTCAGGTTGTGCACTTTCGCTACGATTTTTTAAACTAACGCGTTTGATGTTCCATTGGGGATTTTTTGCATTGATTGCTTTTGCAATGGCAGGGGCTTCTGTGGCACATACTGCTACGGCGTGAACAGGGCCTTTGGTGGTTAGTGCTTTTTTCAATGCAGGTTTTAATTGTCCGCCAAATTGTTTGATTAAGGTCATGGCTTCTTGTTTTAAATCTTTCTTTTGTTCTGTGTTTAAAGTAATTGAATTTTCTTGACAACCAATAAGAGCAAGTAAAGAAGTGGCAATGATTATTTTTTTCATCAGTATCCTGTTTGTTATTTAAAGCACGATATTATACTCAGAAACTTTGGATTAATATTTGATGTTTCACCCAATAGGGCGAGAGGATTTTTGTTGAAACTGTTATCTTGGTTGGGATTTCTGTGCTTTTTTATTTTTGGATGAAAGCATTATAAAATATTACGAATAAAACGCCAGAATGGACTTATAAAGTCTTTAATCTTCTCCCCACACAAAGGGCATAAACTTTTATCTGCATTGCCATAATGAGTTACTAGCCTTGGGTGTACTTGTTTTTTACAAGATGGACATTCTGCTTTGTTATTATTTATTATCTTTTTTTTACGACTTGAAATAGTTATTTCTTTTGCGGCTAACCCCTTTTTCCCTGCATACCCTTCAAAAGAAACAGTGTCGCCATTTTGTGGCAAATCCACCCCATTTACATCGCATACCCCAAAAAATCTCTCTACTCCAGATTCATCAACTAAAAAACCGTAGCCTTTTTCTTTTGAGAACCATTTTATTTTTGCTTTCATATTTATCACAAGTATTTTACTTGCTAATTATAGTCATTACAGTTGATTGTTGATTGCTATTTTTCAGCAATTTGTCCTTTGATTCATTAGATTTAGATTGGCGAAGCAATAAGTTGAGATTCATTCAATCCATTTTCAAGTAATAATTCACTCAAATAAATTAACACTCCAGCAGGTGTTGAAATATACACATCAGATTGATTGACAACACTTAAATCCAGTGCGTCAAAAATTTGTTTGGCGACTTTGAGGCAGTCATTTTTGTTGGCACGATTAAAACTACAAGCGATAGGGGTGTAGTTATACTCATCCATTACAGCATACCAAGAACGAGCGTGATTATCTAAGTAGGGCGCTTGTTCGGTAGCAGGGTGTGCCCAATAAAAATGAACAGAGTTAGGCATTTCCAATGAAAAAGCATGCTCCACTAGGCTTCTAATGGGTGCAAAACCGTTATCCCATGCGATAAATACCATTGGTTTTATTGACTCCTCTTTAAGTACAAAAATACCCTTAGGTCCTTCTAGAGTAATCACAGACTTGGGCTTTAGATTCTTATTAAAAATCTCGATAGCAAAGTCGTCTTGCTTTATATTTCTAATATGAAATTCTAAATCCATTCCATAACAAGGGCAGGAGGCGATAGGGTATTTTGAGGTTTTGTCATTAAATGTCAGTTCAACATACTGCCCCGCCATAAATCGTAAGGTTTTGGATCTCGGTGTTCTGATTTTTACAATTGCCATATTTTCATTAATGAACGCAATGCCTTTGATATTAACTTCAATAGTTTGAACGGGAATGAATTTAACATCTCCAATTAAATCCAAAGACAGCTCAACATCGGTAGTAGGTGCATTACAACACATTAAAAAGGTATTTTCAGTCTTTTGCTTATTCGTTAAAGAAAAATCATGATGTTTTATTTGTTTAATTTGACCTTTTAGGAGTTTTGCTACACAAGAGCCACAAGAGCCATTATTGCATTCATAGTGCATTGCTAAGCCGTTGCGAAGTCCACTTTCTAGGATAGAGTCTGTCGCAACACACTCAAAATTGCGTTGATGATTCTTAAGGTGAATATTAAACAAGGTATTGGACGACATTACACAAATTCCTTTAAAAATTTCTCTGCTACATTTGCATTTAAACTAGAGAGAAGGAGTGGATACTGAAAACTCTTTAATTCTTTAACTTTAAAACCATAATTTAACATAATATAAATTATGCGAAGTTAAGTTAATCGCTGAATAATAATGTTAGAAAGTGCTTTTATGTGGTCTTTACGGTCGTTTAGGGCTGGAATGTAACTAAACTGCTTGCCACCAGCTTGCATGAAATACTCTCGGTTTTCTTCGTCAATTTCTTCGATGGTTTCTAAGCAATCAACTGAAAAGCCTGGGCAAATGATTTGCACATGATTTACGCCATCCTGCGCTAAGGATTCTAAACTGGCTTTTGTCTGTGGTTTTAGCCATTCTTCGCGACCAAAGATAGATTGAAAACACAACTGATGGGCATTTTCATCCAAATTAAGCGCCTCAGCGAGTAATTTAGTGGTATTGACGCAATGATCATGATAAATATCGCCATTATCAACGAATCGTTGTGGTATGCCGTGAAATGATATCAGTAACTTGTCTGGTACGCCGTACTTGGACTGGTGTTCGGTGACGGAGTTAACCAGAGATTGGATGTAGTCGTTATTTTGGTAGTAATCATCGATAAACACCAGTTTTGGCATATTTTTCCAACTTTTTAATGCTGTATTCACTGCATCACGGGTTGAGCCTGTTGTGGTGTCTGAATATTGTGGATACATTGGCAGGACAACAATTTTTTCACAGCCTTTGAAGTGTAACCTTTCTAAAGCTAAATCAATCGAAGGATTGCCATAACGCATACCAACTTCAAGCTCTAAATCATCAAAGTCATTCGCAAGGAATTCTTGGATACCTTTTGCTTGTAAATTAGTAATATTTAGCAAGGGCGAACCCTCACCAAAACGGTTCCAAATTTTGGCATAATTCAACGCAGATTTTGCAGGACGAATGTTCAAAATAACGAGATTTAACGCACACCACCAGATGAATTTATTCGGCGGCTGAATGACGCGCTTATCGGATAAAAATTGCTTTAAATATCGCTTTAAAGCAGGCTTTGTTGGTGCATCAGGTGTGCCTAAATTTGTCAGCAGGATGCCAGTTTTCATCTAAAACCTCTCTAAGTTATCATTAATAAAATCACGCACAAAATCGTGCATTTTTGCAGAGTGAAAACGGTCCACTTCCTCACCCCTAATAAAGGCGATTACTGTTGGAAATCCACGCACTGAATATTGTCCTGCAATCTTCATATTTTCATCTTCAGCTTCAAGCTTTGTCAGAGAAAATTCACCGTCATTATACTCGCCTGCAACCGCTTGCAAAATTGGTTCCAAAATCTTGCAAGGTCCGCACCATTCTGCAGAAATATCCAATACAACTAATTGTTCATGTGATTTTTCAATGACTAAGTCTTGAAAGGTGTTAATTGAAACTTCAATAGGGAAAATATTAGGCATAAATAGTATTAAATAGTTAAAAATCAATTACTTGCAATTAAAAAATTCGCTTAATTATTTTTTAAACGATTACTCACAAACTCTACTACGCATATCAATTATTATAAAAGGTCGCTTAAATAGAAAATTTGGCGTTAAATACGGAAAATAGCGGAAAATAAGTAAAAATTCATTTTTTTGAAATTTTTATAACAAATTTCCCTGTGAAGCGATATTTTTGTTTTGGGCTGGTTGGTTTTTCAGGGAGTGTTAATTCAAAAAAACCACATTCAATTAGTGGATTTAAAATATCGTTCTTAAATTTTGTTTTATTTTTTCTTCCTGAGATTTTCATTAATGCTGTAGCTGTATTTTCTGACTGACATTTTTTCAAAATTTTGATATGCTCTCGGCTCAATTCTTCAATTGTTAAACTTAGTCCCTTCTTAGTCCTTTGTAAAGGTTTAATACCTTTGTAGTCAGTGTTTTCTGAAATATATATAAAATCAAAATCTTGTTGTTCTTTGCCAGTTTTGTTAGTGCCATTTCGTCCGAATTGATCTGCAGTTTTTCGAAGTTCACTTGGGCTTTCAGTGGTTAATTCAAGCATTTCATCTTGATTGCCCTTCCCTTTTTTGTCTTTATTAAACCAATTTCTCATCACTTTCTTACTATTTGGTCTAAAAATAACTGTAAACGCGCAGATTCTGGGTTCTCAAAGAATGCTTCTGGTTGATTTTCTTCAATAATTTGACCCTCATCCATAAAAATAACGCGGTCAGCTACTTTCTTAGCAAAGCCCATTTCATGCGTTACACAGAGCATGGTAATGCCCTCTTTAGCAAGTTCAACCATCACCTCTAACACTTCTGCAATCATCTCAGGGTCCAGTGCAGAAGTCGGTTCGTCAAATAGCATAATTTCTGGAGAAGTACACAGAGCCCTAGCAATAGCCACACGCTGCTGCTGTCCACCACTCAGTTGATTTGGATACTTTTCAGCTTGGTCCCTAATACCGACTCTATCCAGTAACTGCAAGGCTTTTTCTTTTGCTTCGTGCTTGGTTTCGTTATGTACCCAGATAGGTGCCAAAATTAGGTTACCAATAACACTTAGGTGCGGAAAAAGATTAAAGTGCTGAAATACCATAGAAACCTCTGATCTAATGGCTCTAATCTTGTTTGCATCATCACTTAATTCAATGCCATCAACGGCAATAGAGCCTTCTTGAAACTTTTCCAGGAAGTTGATGCAACGAATTAAAGTAGATTTACCACTGCCTGATGGTCCACAGATAACGATAATTTCCCCTTTTTTAACCTTGAGATTAATGTTTTTAAGTGCATGGAAGTCGCTATACCACTTATTTAACCCTTTTATTTCAATAATATTTTTACTCATAACCCACCTTCTTTTATTTTTTATACTCTGTGTTGTATCTTAATTCTAATTTTTTAGAATAACGACTCATCGAATATAGGATAGCCCATAACACTATCATCACAAATACATAGCCCTCAGTGCTTCTACCGAGCCATAACTCATCACTGGTAGTGAGGTGTACCATTGATAAAATATCAAACAAGCCAATGATTAAGACCAATGTAGTATCCTTGAACAACGCAATGAACGAGCCCACGATATTCGGTATCGATATTTTCAACGCCTGTGGCAGAATAATCAGCCCTATTTTCTGTGCAAAGCTTAGTCCCATGGCATCCGCTGCCTCATACTGTCCCTTGGGTATCGCCTGTAAGCCGCCACGAATAACTTCGGCAATATAAGCCGACTGAAACAAAGTAATACCAATCAAAGCACGCAGCAATTTATCCATATCCATCCCCTCCTTGAAAAACAGTGGCAGTACAACGGATGCCATAAATAAGATGGTAATCAGCGGCACACCACGAATAAACTCAATATAGACAACGGATAGTAGCCTAATAACCTGCATTTTTGACTGTCGCCCGAGTGCCAATAATATCCCAATTGGAAAGGACGCCACAATGCCCACAGTAGCAATCACAATAGTTAGCATTAAACCGCCCCACTGATGGGTTTCAACGATACTCAGTCCTAAGCCACCGTACAATAAGAAAAATGCAATAACTGGGTAACTAACGATTAATCCAACGATAATTTTAGTTCTGTGTATATAGTGTTTAAGCGATTTAGCCACAAAAACAAAGGCAAATACCAGGGCTAACACCAACTGCGGGCGCCATACTTCTTCTGGCGGGTAAAAACCATAGGCAAATAAATTGGACTTTTCAATAATATAACGCCAACAAGCCCCTTCTCTGCCACATTGTTCGTTAGTAACGGGTGCAAAAGTTGCATCGAAAAACATCCAATTAGCTAAGGGTGGTACGATTAAGTAGATAATAGCCAGTGTAATCAGCGTAAAAGCACTACTACTAAAGCTATAAAACAAGTTTTTCCTTAACCAAGCGACAATCCCTATCCCTGATTGTGGTGCACCTTTAACGGGTTGTACTGCAAATATTGCCATACTACCGCCCCTTGGTACTTATTCGGCGATTAACAATATTTAGAACAAGCGATATCGCTAAGGAAATCGTCAAATAAACCGCCATAGTCATTAAAATAATTTCAACAGCCTGCCCTACTTGATTGAGTACCGTGCCTGCAAACACGCTGACGAGCTCAGAATAGCCAATAGCCGCCGCTAACGAGGAATTCTTAGTCAGGTTTAAGTATTGGTTAATAATCGGCGGAATAGCCACTCTGAGGGCTTGCGGTAGTATTACCAATTTCAACGACTGCTTTTGCGTCAATCCCATCGCCAACGCTGCCTCTTTTTGCCCTTTAGACACAGATTCAATACCCGCACGAATAGCCTCAGCAATATAAGTGGCAGTATAAACACTGAGCGCAAAGACTAATGCCAAGAACTCTGGCGACAAACTCATTCCACCCTTAAAGTTAAAGCCTTTCAACGCAGGATAGTCAAATGACAGTGGCGAACCCAATATAAAATACACTGCAACCGGTAGCCCAACTACCAATAAAAACGAATAACTCAGCGTATTTACCTTAGTCCCTGTATCCTCTTGTTGATTGTTGTAATAGCGTTTAACTAATATTTTAAGCACAATACCCAACGCCAAAGCAATCATCACCCAGACAAAGCCATCCGCGGTAATCGGCTTAGGTAAATAGATTCCACGCAGATTAACAAACACCGAGCCAAACAACTCAAAACTTTGCTTTGGGTACGGAAACACCGCCAGGGCAAGGTTGTACCAAAATAAGATTTGTAATAAAATCGGAATATTTCTAAACAACTCGATATATCCACCTGCCAACTTGCTAATCAGCCAATTATTCGATAATCGAGCGATACCAACGATTAAACCAATAATACTGGCAAAAAAAATGCCCACCACAGACACTACAAGCGTATTTATTAATCCAACATAAAAAACCCTGAGATTGGTAGAGGTTGAGGAATAATCTATCAAATATTCGGCAATATCGAAGCCTGACTCTACTCCCAAGAACCCAAACCCCGTCTGAATCCCCCTGCTTTCAATGTTAGAAAGCACATTGCCAATGGCGTTGTAGAAGAAAACCACGATTGCCAACAGTACAATTACTTGAAACAAGACATTTCTTATCTTGTTGTTGTAAAAAAATGGCTTTATTTTTTGCATATACATAAGTTTAGGTATGCAGAAGCATAGTGTATTAGTTATCTAAATGGAGGGGAATAAAGGATACCACCTTGCGTCCATAGGGCATTTAAGCCTCTTGAAATATTCAAAGGTGTATCCTTACCCACATTCCTATCAAAGCTCTGTGCGTAGTTACCCACCTGAGAAATGATGTTATAACCCCATTTCTTATCCAAGTCTAAATACTTATTCAACTGACCAGAACGCCCCAATAAGCGTAATATCTCAGGGTTTTTAAAGGTTTTGTTAACATTTTTTGAAGTAACCCCCATCTCTTCTGCGCTGATCATTACATTGAGCGACCATTTAACGATATTAAACCATTTATCATCGCCCTGACGCACCACAGGACCTAACGGTTCTTTAGAAATCACATTATTCAAGACAATTGCTGACGAAGGATTTTTCAAAGTCGTTCTCAACGCATATAGCTTAGCTTGATCCGAAGTTAACGCATCGCAACGCCCTGATTCAAAGCCTTTTTTGATCTGTGCAGAGGTATCAGACAGCGATGATTGATAACTCATACCATTTGCTCTAAAGTAATCTGCCAAATTTAACTCAGTGGTTGTACCCGCTTGCAAGCAGAAAGTCGCACCATCAAGGTCTTTCGCACTAGTAACGCCCAATGATTTCTTCACCATAAAGCCTTGTCCATCATAATAATTAACACCTGCAAAGTTCAAACCCATTGATGCATCACGAGTAAGCGTCCAAGTAGCGTTCCTTGAAAGCAAGTCCACTTCGCCTGATTGTAGTGCTGCAAAGCGTTCTTTAGCGGTTAATGGAACAAATTTAACCTTATTCGCATCACCTAAAGTAGCAGCAGCAACGGCACGGCACATATCAACATCCAAGCCTTTCCATTTTCCTGCAGAGTCTGTTGAGGAAAATCCGACCAATCCAGTTGATACGCCACAACTCAAAGTGCCTTTCGTTTGAACATCGCTTAATGTATCTGCTTGGACTTGTAGACCAATAATTGTTAATGCCGATAGTGTAACGGGTTTCAAGAATTTTTTCATGATTATTTTATAGGTTGTTATATCAGACTAAAAGTATACATAATTTGACATTTGCATAAGGGGTAAATGCCCATTTACCAAAAAAATAGACGAAAAATAACCTTAAAACACGCCATTTTTATAGTATCTAACTCAGTCAAAATCTATGCACTTTTTTGTCATTTTAAAGTAATTATTTACATTAAAAATCAATAACTTATAATTATTTTATAGTTTTTTTACCACCCCTTGTATTTTTTAACTAATTAAGGGCTTTTTATCCAAGGTATAATTACCTAAATTTAGTTAAAAAATACATTCAAGTACAATGGCAACAAAAACAAAGGAATATCTCGCGGAAGTCCGCAAACAGACAGGGTTTTCGGACTATAAAATTTCTCAAGAATATGATATTAACCAATCCAATTTAAGCAAATATAAATCAGGTAAATCAGCCTTATCTGAGACCCATGCTTGGTTGTTTGCTTCTATTTTGGGACTCTCTCCTGCCGAAGTGGTGGCGCACACTAAAATTGAACAAGCTAAAATCAGCAAAAATAAAGCAAAGCTCATATTTTGGCAGGAACAACTGGAAAAACTTTCAAATAGCTCAGAGTCTTTAAAAATAGCAATTGCTCAAATTAACCCTATTGTTGGCGACCTAAGTAACAACACCAAGAAAATCATTGATTTATCGCTTGAAGCCTTTGAAGCAGGCACAAATCTCTTAGTTTTCCCAGAATTAGCTCTAATTGGTTACCCACCAGAAGACTTGCTCTTGCGAGAGGGTTTTATTGATCAAGTAGAAGATGCGATTGAACGCATCCGCACACAACTCCCTGAGTCTATGAGCATCCTATTCGGTGCCCCTACCCGCTCTGATGGCTGTTTATACAATAGCGCCTATCTCATTCAGCATGGTAAAACACGCAGTTATCACAAGCAATGCCTGCCTAATTATGGTGTTTTTGATGAAAAACGCTACTTTACTCCAGGCAACAAGCCTTTCGTCTTTGAATGTGGCGGTCATCACATCGGCGTACTCGTCTGTGAAGACGCTTGGGATGCTGAACCCACCCGAATAGTAGCGGACTTTGGTGCACAAACGATTATCAGTATTAATGCCTCCCCTTTTCAAATTGGCAAGCATAATGAGCGTTTAGAGGTAATTAAACGGAGGGTTTTAGAGAATAAAGTTGATTTTGTTTATGTAAATTCAGTAGGTGGGCAGGATGAATTGGTATTTGATGGTGGCTCGTTTGCAATGGACGCAAAAGGTGAAATTACTCAGCAACTACCCTTCTTTCAAGTAATTACACAAACTTTGGATGCTCCTACCAAAGTAAATACCAGTGAACCCGTAGAAAAAACCATTTACGATGCCTTGGTACTTGCTACTAAAGATTATGTTGAGAAAAATGGCGTATTTAATGGTGCAGTTATCGGCTTATCGGGTGGTATTGACTCTGCCTTAACCCTTGCCATTGCCGTTGACGCATTGGGTAATGAAAATGTTCAAGCGGTGATGATGCCTTATGAATATACTTCTAATATGAGTTTAGAAGATGCTAAAGCCCAAGCTAGCAGTATGAATGTGGATTATCAAGAAGTCAATATTCATCCTATGGTTAGTAGCTTTAATATGCAACTTAGCCCCTTGTTCGCTGGAATGCAGACAGATACAACAGAAGAGAACCTACAAGCCCGTATCCGTGGAACGCTGTTAATGGCCATTTCTAATAAATCTGGCAAAATTGTGCTAACAACTGGCAACAAATCCGAAATGGCAGTCGGCTACGCCACATTATATGGTGACATGTCAGGCGGCTTCGCCCCACTCAAAGATATTGCCAAAACCATGGTTTATCGCCTCGCAAAGTATCGCAACACCCTTAATTATGTCATCCCTGGCCGTGTCATCGGCCGAGAACCTTCTGCCGAACTTGCCCCCAATCAAATCGACAGCGACTCCCTACCCCCTTACGATGAGTTAGATGCTATATTGGAGTTATTCGTTGAACAAAAGCAATCCATCGCCTATATCACCCAACAAGGACACGATAAAGGTACCGTAGAGCGTATCACTCGCTTAGTTCTCAACAGTGAATACAAGCGCCGTCAAAGCGCCCCAGGTCCCAAAGTCAGCGCCAATGCCTTTGGCAAAGAACGCCGCTACCCAATGACTTCTAAATTCCAACCTTAGGGACACCCCTTAGAACAAGCAAAAAAAAATACCGACTAAGGAGTCGGTATTTTTTTATTTAAAGGATTGAAAATTTAAATATCATCCTTATCTTCTTTTTTCAAAAAGCCATTAGTGTCAATCTTCTTAGGCTCTTTTACTTCGGACTTAGATTTTGTTGTCTGTGTTTCATCTTTAGCAGTATTATTTACAGGGTTAGTGATTTTTTTATCAATACTGTCTTTATCTAAGATGTCTTGCACCCACTCTTTGGCGTTGACTTTAGTTTCTGTGCTGGTGGTAGTTGTTTTTTCAATATTGTATTTTGTATCAGCATCAGTATCACCTGGCAATAAACCCATATTAACTGCGATGTTGTGACATGAAGCTTCGCCTGCTGATAGCGTCCCTAATGGGATAACGATAAGGGTCAATATAGTTGATACCAAAACACCAAATAACAATGAAATTGCCATACCTTGGAAGATTGGATCAGAGAGGATAACGCTTGAGCCACCGACTAAAGCGAAAGCAGTAATCATAATTGGGCGAGTTCTTGATGCGCAAGAATAAATAACAGCCTCAAAGAACGGCATACCTTTGGCATACTCTTGCACAGTAAAGTCCACTAATAAAATGGAATTACGCACAATGATACCTGCCAAGGCAATCCAACCAATCATTGAAGTTGCAGTGAATTCTGCACCGAGCAACCAATGTCCAGGTACGATGCCGAGTAGTGTTAATGGGATAGGCGCCATAATCACGGCTGGAATAAGAAAGTTACCAAACTGCCAAACGACCAGCATATAAATAACCACAAGGGCGACGGCGAATGCGGTACCCATATCGCGGAAGGTCTCGTAAGTAATAGTCCACTCACCACCCCACTCAAAACTTGGCACTGTTTGGTCTTCTGGTGGACCTAAATACTCGCCTTGTAGTTGTTTACCGTCAATGGTTTGATAATCCAACAACAAATCATCAACGCCAAGCATTGCGTAAATAGGTGCACTTAGGCGACCAATTGGCTCGCCTAAGACATATTCAACATCAACAAGATCTTTGTGAAAGATAATATCGTCTTGTTTTTTATAAACAAAGGTGCCTAATTCAGAAATTGGAATCATACCATTGTATTGTGAAGGCACGGGCAATTGTGTTAAGTAAGACAATTGCGAGCGTCTTGCTAATGGCACTTGTAGGTGCACATGAGAAGGTTCCAATGCATTTTTAAGGCGAATAGTGGTAACATCAAAACCACTCATTGACATTGCTAAGGTTTCTTTGATGGTTCGCACACTAACGCCAAAACGAGAGGCTTTTGTGGTATCTACTTGAAAGTTAATTACCGGATATTCGTCTCGCATAAGGTTGTCAATATCGGTCATTGTGCCTGATTCTTTGAACATTTTGGTTAAGTCACTAGCTAACTTGCGACGGGTTTGTTTATCAGGTCCATACACTTCTGCAACTACAGGACGCAGTACTGGCGGACCAGGCGGCATCTCAACGACGGCATAGTTTGCACCTACATCTAAAGCCACTTGGCGAATTAATTGGCGTGCTTCAAGGGCAATTTTATGGCTTGAACGCTTACGATCTTGCTTTTCTGATAATTGAATCTGCAGCTCACCTTCTGATGAATTTTGACGCAAATATGAGTGACGAACCAAGCCATTAAAATCAAACGGTTTGGCGGTGCCTGAATACGATTGAATAGAGACCACTTCTGGCATCTTACGCAAAATTTGTGCCATCTTGTGTAAGGTAGAAGCTGTTTCTGAAAGAGCAGTACCATCAGGCATATCCAACGATACGCCAAATTCTGATTTGTTATCTAATGGCAACATTTTTACCGGCACTGCAGTGGTGTAAAACATTGACATTGAGAATAAAAATGCCACAACTAAGCCAATCAAAAAGCTCATGCCGTAGAATTTTATATTGAATAATTTGGTGATGACTGAACTAAAAAAGTCGTGCAATATCTTGCCTTCTTTCTCTTCTTTTGCATGCATTTTGTGCAACACACCTATCGGTGGCACGAATTTCATAATGAAATAAGGGGTAAAGACAAATGCAGCAAAAAGTGAAATCATCATTGCTACTGAACCTAAAACTGGAATAGGTGCCATATACGGTCCCATCATACCGCTCACTGCTGCCATTGGTACCAAAGCAGCAACCACAGTAAAGGTGGCTAAAATTGTTGGGTTACCCACTTCACGCACCGCATCAATGGCAGTGGCAATGGTAATTTTATCGTCAATGAGCCAGCGACGATAGATATTTTCGGTGACAACAATAGCATCATCTACCAAGATACCAATAGAGAAAATTAACGCAAACAAACTAACCCTATCAATCGTCATACCCAACATCCATGCGACAAAGATAGTCATTAGCAATACCACTGGAATTACCAGTGTTACTACAATTGCAGGACGAATACCGAGCGCTAACCATACCAAAATAGTTACAGCACCTGTGGCAATAAAAAGCTTTGTAATCAAGGCATTAACCTTGTCTTTGGCAGACTTACCATAGTCCCTACTGACACTAACCTCAACATTATCTGGAATTAGTCGCCCTTTCAGTTCTTCCACTCTCTTTAATATATCACTGGAAACCTTGACACCATTAGTTCCAAATTTCTTAGCAATAGCAATGGTTACCGCTTGTTCACCTGTTGCCTTTACCTTATCTTTACTGGCTACACCACTATAATGATTAACCATATGGTTTGCTTCTTCTGGTGCATAATAAACATCTGCAACATCACGCACATACACAGGCTTACCATCTTTTACCGCAACCACTAAGTTTTCAATGTCTTCAACTTTCTTAAAGAAATCACCCGAGTAAACCTCCATTCTTAAGCCATTAAGTTCAATATTTCCCGTATGTGAACTGACATTAGCACTACCAATGGTGTTAGAAATTTGCTGAACAGAAACACCATAGCCTGCTAAACGCCCTGGGTATAAATCAACATGAAAAACCTCTTTGCGACCACCAACAACAAAGCCAGCATTAGTGTCTTGCACTTTTTCAAGTTGCTGTAACAATTCTAAAGCAAGCGCTCGTAATTGCCCATCATCAACAGATTTTGACCATAAAGTTAAGTTAATAATAGAAACATCGTCAATTTCTTTAGGTTTAACTAGTGGTTGTCTGACACCTGGTGGCATACGCTCAAGGTTTGCCAGCATTTTGTCACGCACTTTAAGCACAGAGGCTGTCATTTCTTGACCCACATCAAATTCAATGGTTACAATGCCTTTGCCTTTATCACTGGCTGAATACACATGCTTAACACCTAAGATGTTAGACATTATGCGCTCTAATGGCTTAATAACAATATTTGCCACTTCTTCCGAAGAGGCACCTGGATATTCAACAAATACATCAATTAAAGGCACAGAAATCTGTGGATCTTCTTGGCGTGGCGTAGAAATCAGCCCGACAATACCCATGCCGAACATCGCAAAGAACAAAATAATAGAGAGTGGTGAAGTAATAAAAGCCTTAGTCAGCCTACCTGCAACGCCGAGTTCGTAATCACGAACATCATCTAAGATTAGGTTTTTATCAATATTCTCGTCTTTAGAGAGGTCAACATGTTCGTGCTTTGACATATTAAATATCCATTCCTGAAATCATTAAGATACTTGGATTGGTTACAATTCTTTCACCAATCGCAACACCTGATAAAACACTTTTTTTACTCTCGCCAACCTGTTCACCTAAACGCACAAACCTAAGTTCGGTTTTACTAGTATGTGAATTGATAACAAACACGCTCGGCAAGCTTGAACGCCACATAATGGCTGACTTTGGAATGATGGGCGTTAACACCCCTGAATCTGTTTCAAAAATCTCTACTTCTGCATACGCACCCGCTAGTACTGGCGTGCCTTTTGGTAAATCAAACTTCACTTTAACACTGTGCTTGTTGTTGTCAGCAATTGGATAAATTTGCACCAATTTTGCGTTAACAATGGTGTTGCTAATATCTAATCTGATACGATATTTTTTATTAACTTTGAGACTAGTGACTAAACGCGATGGCACATTTAATTCAACTTGTAGTTTATTGATATTGGCAAATTTTAACAATACTTGCCCTTGCTGGACAACATCACCTTTGTTGACATTTTTAACGGTAATAACGCCGTCAAAAGGCGCAACAATATTCGCATCTTTAAGGCGCTCTTCTACTTGTTTAAGTTTGAGTTGCGCCTGTTTCAGCTTGTGTTTTGCCTGTTGGTAGTTGGTATAACGAGTAGTGCGTCGTGCATATTTATCAAAATCAGGGTTACCTTGCCCGCTCATTTTTACCATTGGATCGGTAAACACTGAAAACATACTACCTGCACCGCCAAACATACCACCTGAATTTGGTGAAACAATGGATTGTGAGTACTGCACACCTGCATTTTTAAGTGCTTCATTGGCAGATTCTATTTCAGAAAAAACTGCATCTCTTTGTGCCTGAATAGACTCTTGCTCAAGTGTTATTAAAGTAGCACCTTGCCGAAACATATCACCTTCTTTACCTCTAATACTTAGAACATCGCCTGACACTTGTGCCGATAAACTCACCTGCGAAGATGAAATAACTTTACCACCCAATAATGCCCTCTTGTCAAGTGACAATCCTTTTACTTGCTGGACACTATAAGTGGCATTAAAGTCTTTTAGATTTTGATTAAACTGTGCTGTACTTGAAAGCGATAGCGACAATAAAATCAATGCAGTTGAAACTGTTGTTAATAAATTCATGGTTCACCTTATAAAATATTTAGAATTAACTACCTCGTAACTTAAAAATTTTACCCTATATTCTAAAATAGAGTTGTTAATCTTTAAATCCACAATCCAAAAAACTTTTCATCCATTAAAGATGAAAACACAAAAAATAACCACATTCTTTTCATACACAACTAAACTTTACTGCATTTATGAATGTTTTAAGCTACAAACAGACCTTGCAAACAACGATGATTTATACACATATTGTTAAAGAGTTGTGTCAAAATACTGTTAACAGTCCATTAGGTTTTACAAATGATAAATTATCAATTAATCCGTTCTAAACGCAAAACCCTTTCTCTTCAGATTGATGCACAAGCACGCTTATCAGTGCGTGCGCCGATGCGTTTGAGTGTTAAAAAAATTGAGAATTTTATCAATGAAAAACAAAATTGGATTCAAAAAAAACAGGCAGAAATAAAAAGCAAGATTCCGCCCGAACAAAATTATGAAGCAGGCAATCAATATTTATTCTTAGGAAAATCGTATTCCTTGCAACATAGTGAATCTGGCAATCCGCTGAGTTTTGATGGGAAAAATTTTCAACTCAATATAGAATACGAAGGTAATGCAGCTTTTCATTGGTTTTACAAAAAAGAATTCATAAAAACCACCACGCCAATATTGGAAAAACTAGCTAAAAAGTATAGCTTAGACTATAAAGAGGTGCGTTTTAAAGCACAAAAAACCCGCTGGGGTTCGTGCAGTGCCAGTAATAATATCAATCTTAATTATCTATTAATGATGGCACCGATGTCGGTAATTGAAATGGTGATTGCCCACGAATTAGCACACATTGTGCATAAAAATCATTCTAAGGATTTTTACCAACTATTAACAACGATGATGCCAGAGCATAAGCAAGCTGATGTTTGGCTCAAAGCACACAGTCAAACTTTACACAATTTATAAAAACCTACTTACTGTTAAACTTCTCAGTTGCTTTTTCCATTTCACCTTTAAGTGTACCCATTTCAGCCATTTCAACGATAATATCACCACCACCAACGAGTTCGCTGTTCATATAAATCTGTGGAAAAGTTGGCCAATCGGCGAAAGCGGGTAGATTTTGCATTACTTCTTGGTCATCAAAAATATTTACATACGAAAACTCAACGCCGGTTGAGGCGAGCGTTTGGGCAGCAGTGGATGAAAAACCACATTGTGGAAATTGGGGTGTGCCTTTCATATATAAAACGATTGCGGCACTGTCAACTTGTTTTTGAATTCTCTCTAATATTTCCATGGTGTCTCCTCTTAAAACTTGACTATTTTACGCTAGTATTATAAAAAAAATTACTATGTTTTAAAGGCTTGTGAAATGGTGTATTTTTGCCCTTGCTTAAGTTTTTTATAATTACCAAACACGGTTTTAAAGTTATCTTTGATGAAATGACGCAAGCCGTTGATAGTAACAAAAGTGATTTTTCCACCTGGTTTAAGTGCATCGTAAGCATCATATAGAATAATACTGAGTTGCTCCCTTCCGACTTTGGCAGGAACATTGGAAATTACTTGGTCAAAATAATTGCTTTTATTAACGCCTGAAAATGCATCGGATAAATAGACTTCAGCATTGTCCAAATGATTGAGTTTGGCGTTGGTACTTGACAACTCAACTGCCACAAAATCTTTATCCACCATATGTACTTCGCCTTTTGGGCAAGATTTGGCGACGGCTAAACCAATAGGACCATAGCCACAGCCTAAATCTAAGCATTTATCAGTTTCGCTTACTTCTAAATATTTCATCAGCAATACCGTGCCATCGTCAATTGCCCGTGGGGAAAACACACCCCAGCGAGTTTTGAGTGTTAAATCATGACCTAATAAATGAGTTTTAATGGTTAAATCTTGCTTTAGTTTAGGAATGTCATTTCTAAAAAACATTATCGTTGCTCCACTTTCTTTGTCTTTTTTGCTTTGGCGTTAATTATTTGAGCAGCATTATCACCAATATGTTCTTCGCCCCGTGCTTTTGCCAGTTCAACTTGTTTTTGCCTTTCTTTATAACGATTAATTTGTTCTGCGGAGCGTGTACCGTAACAACGATGGCAAGATACACCTTTTTCATAATGCTCGTGCTGTTTTTCTGCATCGGTAATTGGGTAACGGCAAGCGTGGCATTGGTCATATTGCCCTTGTTCTAAATTGTGCTTTACTGCAACACGCTCGTCAAAAACAAAGCATTCACCCTCCCACAGACTATCATCTTCTTTGGTTTCTTCAAGGTATTTCAACACACCACCTTGCAAATGGTAAACTTCTTTAAAACCCTGTGATTTTAAATAAGCGGTGGATTTTTCACAACGAATACCACCCGTGCAAAACATTGCCACTTTTTTATCACGATATTGTTCTAAATTTTCTTTGGTGTAAGCGGGGAATTCTCTAAAAGTTTCGGTGTTGGGATTGATGGCACCCTTGAAGCTACCAATACCGTATTCATAATCGTTGCGGGTGTCAATCAACACCACATCAGGGTCGCTAATCAATGCATTCCAATCTTCGGGTTTGACATAAGTGCCGACTGAGGAAAGTGGGTCAATATGCTCTACACCAAGGGTAACAATTTCTTTTTTGAGTTTGACTTTTAGGCGTTTAAACGGCAGTTTTTCACTGTATGAAAATTTGATTTCTAAATTATTAAAACGCCCATCATTTTCTAAAAATTGCACCAATTTATCAATAGAATCTTGTGTCCCAGCAACCGTGCCATTCAGCCCCTCTAAAGCCAAAAGAAGTGTACCTTTGATTTCTAAATCTACCAACAATGTACGCAAAGGGGTACGAAAGGCTTCAAAGTCATCGAGGCGAATAAATTGGTATAGGGCACAAACGGTAAACATAGAAATTTATTGTAATAAAAGTGCTTATTTTACAATAAGCGCTCAGCGTATAATACTCACCTTTAAAAACACATTGTTCTTGCGTGCTCAACTCTATTAATTACCCAGAAGATATTAAACAACTTGATATAAAGCAGTTACAGTCTTTGGCGGATGAAATCCGGGTATTTTTGATTGAAAATATTCAAAAAACAGGTGGACATCTTGCGTCTAATTTGGGCACAGTTGAGATGTCAATTGCAATGCATTATGTATTTGATACACCAAAGGATAGTTTTATTTTTGATGTCGGGCATCAGGCTTATACACACAAAATTTTGACAGGGCGTAAAGATAGAATGAATACCCTGCGTCAAAAAGATGGGTTGTCTGGCTTTACTAAGCGTGCAGAAAGTGAGCATGATAGTTTTGGTGCAGGACATTCTTCCACCTCTATCAGTGCTGCACTTGGTGTTGCCATTGGCAATAATATTAATAACAACGATCACAAATCTATTGCGGTGATTGGCGATGGTGCTTTGACAGGTGGCATGTCATTTGAAGCACTGAATCATGCGGGGGATAGTAACGCAGACTTATTAATTATCTTAAATGATAACGATATGAGTATATCCAAAAATGTCGGTGCAATGAGTAAATACTTAACCAAACTTATCTCTGGTAAAGTGTATTCAACAATGAAAAGTAAGTCATTGGGGGTTTTGGAAAAAATGCCAAGCTTGCGTGAATTTGCCAAACGCTCAGAAGAACATTTAAAAGGTATGGTGCTACCAAGCACTTTATTTGAAGAATTGGGACTTGATTATTTTGGACCAATTGATGGGCACGATTTACCGACTTTGGTTAAAACACTACAAAATTTAAAAACACAGAACAAGCCTCGATTACTACACATTATCACCAAAAAAGGTTACGGTTTGGACAGTGCAGAAAATGACCCTTGCAAGTTCCACGGTATTGCTCCTGCTACTGCTGGTTCAAGCACGATGGACAGTTATAGCAATGTGTTTGGACGCTGGCTAGTGAATACAGCCACTGAGAATAAAAAATTAATTGCCATTACCCCAGCGATGGGTGCTGGATCTGGCATGAGTGAGTTTGAGAAAAAATTCCCTAAGCAATATTTTGATGTGGGGATTGCCGAACAACATGCGGTAACTTTTGCAGGAGGGTTGGCGACGCAAGGGCTGAAACCTGTGGTCGCCATTTATTCCACTTTTTTACAGCGTGGTTATGACCAATTGATTCACGATATTGCCTTACAAAGTTTGAATGTTATTTTTGCCATTGATCGTGCAGGCTTAGTCGGTGCTGATGGAGCAACACATGCGGGCAGTTTTGATTTGAGTTTTTTGCGTTGTATTCCCAATCTCACTATTATGTCACCTAGTAACGGCTTAGAAATGTATCAAATGCTCAATACCGCCCTAACAATGAATTCCCCTGTATGTATCCGTTACCCACGGGGGACAGCAAATATAGAGCATTACGAGACCGAGGATACTGTTGAGATTGGCAAGGCAAATGTTTTATTGGAAGGCAGTAAAACTGCTATTTTTGCCTATGGTAATTTTGTTAAAACTGCCTTAGAAGCAGGTAAAGAACTCGGTGCAACCGTGGTTGATATGCGCTTTGTTAAGCCTTTAGATAAAATACTAATTAAAGAGATGGCTAATTCACACCAGCAACTAATTTCTATTGAGGATAACGCTATCTCAGGCGGTGGTGGCAGTGCAATTAGCGAATATTTACATCAACAAAAAATAACCACGCCTTTGCAAATTTTAGGTTTACCAGATGACTTTACCGAACAAGGGTCTCAAGAAGAATTGTATCAACAATACGGGCTAACAGCACAGGGTGTTGTTACTACCGCCAACTCATGAAAAAACTCCTCAAACGCTATAGCCCTAACCCAAATGAATTAAAAAATTACAAAGGATTAAGGTGGCTTAGTAAATATTTACACCATGCAAGTTTGTGGAATTTTAATAGAAAATCTATTGCTAAAGCCTTTGCTGTGGGTTTGTTCTGTGCTTTTGTACCTGTACCCTTCCAAATGTTATTAGCTGCACCTGCTGCTGTGATATTCAATGCAAATTTACCTCTATCCGTTGCCTTGGTTTGGATTACCAATCCACTAACAATGCCACCAATTTTTTACGGGTGTTACAAACTCGGTGCATGGATTTTAGGTGTTGGCATTGAGCAAGATTTTGTGATGTCGCTCGACTATGTATGGCAGGTATTTGACACAATTTGGCAGCCGTTCTTACTAGGCTGCTTCATGGTATCTGTCGTTAGTTCAGTACTTGGTTATTTTTCCATTCAACTTATTTATCGTTACAAGGCCTATAAAAGAATAAATAATTACTAGTTTGTTTTCTGTATAATTAATTTCTTGCAATTAATTCTTATTTAAAAAATGAAAAATTTAACAAAAATATTAGCATTATCAGGCATTGTTACCACAATCATGCTAACAGGTTGTGGTAACAATAAAAGTGCATCAGAAGTTGTCGGAACTCATGTGCCAAGTAATACATATTCAGCAATGTCTTGCGCCGATCTTAAAGTAGAGTACTCTGCTTTAGAGAAATCTGTTGTAAAATCAGCTAACGCTGTTGATACAAAAAAGAACTCACAAGACAACAAAGATATGGCGGCAGCCTTATTGTTTTTCCCTGCATTAGCATTTACCGATGAAAATACTGAAGAGGTGTCGCGTCATGCGGAAATTAAGGGTAAGTATGAAGCCATAAAAAATGTGTTTATAAACAAATGCATAAAATAAAATTTAACTCGTAGAAAAAACCCTGCTTTTTGCGGGGTTTTTTTCGTCTTTACAAAACATATTAACTATTTTTTTAACTGACTACGAATTTGCATCTCAAGCGTATCTACTAAATCCTCATTAGAAATTTTAGAGTGAGTAAGTCCATTGATATACATCAAATTAGGATCACCGCCTGTTAATCCAACCGATACTGCCTTGGCTTCCCCTGGACCATTTACCACGCAACCAATCACGGCTGCATCAATTGGTTCATTAATGTCTTCTAAACGCGCTTCTAGTTCATTCACCACTTTAATTACATCAAATTTTTGGCGAGAGCACGAAGGACAAGCAATTAAATTAACGCCTTTTTGTCGCAGTCCAAGAGATTTAAGAATATCAAAACCAACTTTGATTTCATCTACAGGATCAGATGCCAGAGAAACACGAATGGTATCACCAATACCTTCTGCAAGTAACAAACCTAAGCCAACCGAAGATTTGACTGACCCTGCCCTAAGGGATCCTGCTTCGGTAATGCCGAGATGCAAAGGGTTGTCAATTTGTGAAGCCAGTTGTTTGTAGGCAAAAACAGTCATAAAGACTTCAGAGGCTTTAAGTGATATTTTGTAATTATCGAAATTCAGTCTGTCCAAAATATCAATATGCCTAAAGGCAGATTCAACCATGGCTTCAGGCGTGGGTTCAGTGTATTTTTTCTGTAAGTCTTTTTCTAATGAACCTGCATTAACGCCGATACGAATAGGGATATTATGGTCTAAAGCGGATGCCACTACTTCTTTAACTCTGTCTTCTCGTCCAATATTGCCTGGATTAATCCGCAAACAATCTGCGCCATATTCTGCAACTTTCAATGCGATTTTATAATCAAAATGAATGTCAGTAATTAAAGGAATGCTAGTTTTTTGCTTGATGATTTTAAAAGCTTCTGCCGCCTCCATTGTCGGTACAGAAACGCGCACTAAATCTGCACCAGCATTTTGAATGGCTTTAATTTGTGCAACTGTTGCGTCAACATCATTAGTGTTGGTGTTGGTCATACTTTGTACCGAAATCGGCGCATCGCCGCCAATCGCAACATTGCCGACAAAAATTTGCTTAGATTTTCTTCTAGTAATTGTATGTATTGGCTTCATTATTATTTTTTAACGAATTTGAATAATTTCATCTAAATTTTCTAAAATTTCAGTTTTTTTTGGTGTGGCCTGCTTACCACTAACTTCAATATTCACAGGGGTGTTCACTACTTTACTCTTTTCTAACTCTGGCTCTTTAATCACAATAAGGTTTGCTTTTGGTGTTTCCAATGTCTTTGCATTGCTAAAATAATAAAAAACAATCGCAATAAATGCAAATATTACAACCCCTAACTTTGCTTTGCTTTGGTTATTGCTTTTCCTTTCCCGTTTAGGGTAATAATCAATGCCGTCCATTATCTTTTATCCTCTTTTATTACGCTGTGTGCGTTTGGTTTTATCAACCACTTGCCCTGCCAATTGTCCGCAAGCCGCATCCACATCTTCACCACGAGTTCGACGCGTGGTGGTGCGAATGCCACCACGAAATAAAACATCTTGAAAGTTTTCAATTGTCGCTTCTTTTGAAGTTTTGTATTGGGTTTTTGGAAAAGGGTTAAAAGGAATTAAGTTTACTTTTGCCGACATTCCCTTAAGCAAAACAACCAATTTTTTAGCCTGTGCAACACTGTCATTCACCCCATTTAACATCACATATTCAAATAAAATATGGCGTTCTTGCGTGCCTGCATTTAAATACACTTTGCACGCTGACAGCAATTCTTGGATTGGATATTTTTGATTAATCGGCACTAACTCATCACGCAAAGTATCGTCAGGTGCATGCAAAGACACTGCCAAACTGACCGGCACTCTGTCTGCCATTCGCAATAATGCGGGCACCACACCTGAAGTAGAAATGGTAACCTTGCGTCTGGACAGTCCAAATGCCAAATCATCCAACAACAAATCACAGGCAGGATAAACCGCTTTTTCATTCAACAACGGCTCACCCATCCCCATAAATACCACATTAGAAATGCGTTTACCTTTGTCTTTTAAATAATGATTAGCCAACATCACCTGCCCAATGATTTCTGCAGTGCTGAGATTGCGATTAAACCCCTGCATTCCTGTGGAACAAAAAGTACATGCCAATGAACAACCCACTTGTGAAGAGATGCACAGTGTGCCTCTATCATCAGAAGGAATATACACCGTTTCAATAAAATTATCTGCCCCCGTGTCAATCACCCACTTAATCACTCCATCAAGAGCGTAGCTCTGCTTTGCCACTTTGGGCAATTCAATGCAAGTGCTGTCTTTCAGTTGCTGCCTAAGGTTTTTACTGAGATTGAGCATTTTGTCGAAATCAAATTCGTGGTATTTGTAAATCCACTGCATCAATTGTTTGACACGATACCGTTTTTCACCCAGTGTTTTAAACAACTCGGTTAATGCTTCCTGGTTTAAACCTAATAGGTTTTGCTTCTCTTTTAACATAACGAAAAAAAAGCACCCTCGGGTGCCTTTTTTGTCAAACAATTAAATAATTAACTATTGACAGACTCTTTAAGTGATTTTCCAGCTTTAAATGCAGCAACTTTAGAGGCTTTAATTTCAATTGTAGCACCTGTTTGTGGGTTACGGCCTGTGCGTGCTGCACGGTCTCTAACTACAAAAGAACCAAAGCCAGTTAGTTGAACGCTGTCGCCTTTAGACATAGCGTCAGTGATAGCGTCTGTAGTTGCATTCAATGCACGACCTGCGTCTACTTTAGAAAGGTTTGCTGCTGATGCAATTGCATCAATTAATTCTGATTTATTCATTTTTCATTCTCCTTGGAAGTTTTTGTTTTAATAAAATACTAAAAAAAAGGGGGATGAAGATAATCTTATTAATTAAATTACCAGCATCTCAATTTAGTGGCGTCAATTATAAACACAAATACCCTTGTGTCAACGCTTTTTTAATTAAAAGATGTAATTATTACTTCAAACTCTCTTTTAAAGCCCTTTGTTTGTCTCTTTTCCAGTCTTTTTCTTTAATGTCTTGTCGTTTGTCGTATGCTTTTTTGCCTTTAGCCACACCGATTTCAAGTTTGACCTTGCCTCGCACCCAATAAAGCTTGAGTGGCACGACTGTTGCCCCCTTTTGCTCAATTTTATCTTTAATTCTGTTGATTTCTAAACGGTTTAACAGTAACTTACGCGTCCTAGTCGGGTCTGCATTGACATGGGTGGAGGCTGTATTCAGGGGGGAAATGTGGCTACCGAACAGAAATAACTCATTATTTTTCAAAATAACATAACTTTCTTTAATCTGCACTTTGTTATCCCGCAGGCTTTTTACCTCCCAACCCTCCAAAGAAAGTCCGGCTTCAAGGCTTTGTTCTATAAAATAGTCGTGTCGTGCTTTTTTATTGACGACAATTGTATTTGAATTTATTTTTTTCTTTTTCTTTGCCATTTTTCTTGGTCGTTATGCATAAAATCTCTAAAAGTGCCATTGTCCCCTATTCGTGCAGTCAAATGTATCAACTGGTCAATCAAATCAATGACTATCCTGAATTTCTTAATTGGTGTTCGGCTGCAAGCATTTTAAATCAAACTGAACAAGAGATTACTGCTTCGGTGTGTATTAATAAAAGTGCTTTTAATCAATCGTTCACCACCGTGAATACTTTAACCCCTGATACCCGCATTGATATGCAACTTAAAGACGGTCCTTTTAAGCAATTACAGGGGGCTTGGATTTTCACTGCACTGAATGATAATGCTTGTAAAATCAACCTTGAATTAGAATTTAGTTTCGCTTCTCGATTGGTGGATATTGCCATTGCCCCGATTTTTACTGCTATTTCTAATGCACAACTTGATGCTTTTATTGCAAGGGCAAAAAATATTTATGGATAATATCATTCTGTTTAACAAACCGTTTGGGGTTTTGTGTCAATTCAGTGGCACCACTAAAAATCTGTCTAAGTTTATCAACGAAAAAGGATTTTACCCAGCAGGTCGCTTAGACAAAGATTCAGAGGGTTTGTTGTTGCTCACGAATGATGGCACATTACAGCACCAAATCTCACACCCAAAATTTGACAAAGAAAAAACCTACTGGGTTCAAGTGGAGGGTGTAATGACGGATAACGCCATTCAACAATTATGCCAAGGAATAACGCTTAAAGATGGACTTACCAGACCTGCAAAAGCAAAAATCATTCAGCAACCTGACTGGTTATGGAATAGAGTACCCCCAATTCGTGTGCGAAAAAATAGCCCCACCACATGGATTGAACTCAAAATTACCGAAGGGAAAAACCGCCAAGTGCGTCGTATGACCGCCTCCGTCGGCTTCCCAACACTCAGGCTAATTCGCACACAAATCGGTGATTGGCAGTTGGGTAATATTCAATTGGGTAAATATGAACGCTTTTGAATTGGCACATAATGCTTTAATGAGTGCGTGTATTGACGAAAAAATCAAACGCACGCAACAACTACACACACTAAGCATCAATCAACAACTGGACTACGACCCCTTTCCAGTGCAAGCAACGCCTAACCCTGGCAGACCAGCAAAGCCTAAATTAGTCAGATTCGGTGCTGTGCCACAACGCAACAAATCAGATATTGGCTTCATCAGCACCATTCACGCAATTTGCCACATTGAATTTAATGCCATTAATTTAGCTTTAGATGCCGTTTATCGCTTCCAAACAATGCCCGAACCCTACTATCAAGATTGGATTCAAGTGGCTGTTGAAGAATCTCAACATTTCACCCTACTAAACAACTATCTAATTGAATTGGGCCACCAATACGGTGATTTTGACGGACATAATGGCTTGTGGAAAATGACAGTAGATACCGATTACGATGTGTTAGCGCGTATGGCGTTAGTACCAAGAGTTCTGGAAGCCCGAGGTTTGGATGCAACACCGAAAATCCAAGCACGCTTTAAACACTCAAACTTCGCCCACATGGTTAATATCTTAGACATTATCTTTAAAGAGGAAATCGGTCATGTAAAAATCGGTAACAAATGGTTTCATTACCTATGCCAACAAAGACAAGTTGAACCATTGCACACTTTTGATACACTGGTCAAAAAACACATCGGATCTGAACTCCGTGGTCCATTCAATATTGAAGCTAGAAAACTTGCTGATTTTTCCCAGCAAGAACTTGACTACTTACAACATATTTAACCAAGACGCTACTTTGTCCGTTAAACGCTCAACAGAACTGTTAGCCTTATAATAATGATTTACATTGTTAATAATTACCTTGGCTGATTTTTCATTACCCTTGAATTCACATCATAACTGGATTAGGGTGTACCATTATCTCATTCTATATTATTCAAATTTGTTATTTCTTTTGCAACAAAATGCAAGATTGACTTAGAATCATCTATATTTCCTACTTGGTATAGAGAATATACAAAATTACTTGTCACCCAACTTAACATTGCGTATCTTTCACCTAACTTGGACTTTTTAAGCACATACATTGCTGGCAAATCATCTACACTTGAGTTTATCAATTCTTTAATTAACGCAGCCCCTCCACTATGAAGGGAACGCTCTTCAACTATTAAAAGATGAGAGGTGTTATGTCTATAATAAACCCTTCTTAAAGTCCCATATGTAATAATTTCCGACTGATGATCTGTATAATTTGGAAAGGTGTAACCTTGATAATCATAGTTAGTCACTATGACATCAGGAATTAACGATTTATTAAAAGAAAGTTTATTTATTGCATCGCTAGTATTTATGATATGACGCAGAATGCCTGTAATTTCATCAGCGTCTTTCTCATTTACCTCATCAAATCCATTTCTTTTTCTTTTTTCTAAGTCTAATCGAATTGAATTTCTCAGTTGCTCTGGCATATCATTCAGTGAAATTAAGTTATGTGGATTTTTTGAATTTAAAACATTACTCATATTTTTAGAAAATCCTAGAGAAGCAAGAGGGTTACTCCCCGTTATCCTGGTTGGATTTTTTAAATCATTTTTAAGCATTTCTTGAATCCCTAAGTCACTTGGTACATAGGTTTCTAGTTGCCTAGGTTTTTTTATAATTTCTTTTCTATTCGCTCTTTTATTTTGTTCTTTATTATGACTTTTTTTCAATGTTGTAGGCAATGTTCTTGGAATAGATATCTCGTCTAATTCTAAGTGCTGTATAGACTTAGTTTTATCTATCATATTAGATGTGTCGCTGCTGATTTTATCGCCTACCCCCTCTATAGGTTTGTTTTCAGTTACAAAAACAAATATAAAAAAAATAATTATTACAATAAAAATCACTGACAATATGATAGTTAACTTTTTATTCATACAAACCCCATCTAAAAATTGTAAACAGCCCTGATTAAAATAAATCTAATACCATTTATAAAAACTAATGATACTAAAAACGAGCGGATAATTGTTTGTTTTAGAGGGCTTAAAAAACCAAGGATACTTATCGCTATCCTTGGTTTTTTAAGCCCTCTAAAACGGACAATAATTCGTGCTTTTAATGTCATTAGTTTTTATAAATGGTGTAATCATCAAAAATCCTCGTTTTACCCCTCAAGAGGGCACTGAAAAGAGCATCCACTTGGCGATTTTTTAAACCCTGCCTTAGCCCTGCTAGAACTGGGTTTAAAAAATCACCAATTGGACATTCTTTTCAATACCCCCTTGAGAGGTAAAAATTGAATTTTACTAATCACCCCTATTTATCCGCAAGGGAGGCTGCGCACTGCAAAGGTCTCTAATAAAATCTATCATTTTGCTAATCATTCCTATTTTATGCAAAGGTCTCTATAAAATGAAACCCCTATATTAACCCCAGCACAACTTAATGAAACATACAAAACAGTACCTTTTCCACCAAAAAGCTCGTCAAATAACTGGCTATTCTCCTTATTTTTGGGTAGAAAATGCACTGTTTTCTATATTCCTTAAATTGCACTGGGTTAATGCAGTGGTCTCAAAATAGATTAATGAATTTTTCTCAACCTCTTCTTAATATTAAAAATCAACACCTTTATCGGCAAGCCACAATTGCGGATGGGGCTTGTGTGGATTTTTGTTCAAATGATTATTTAGGGTTAAAAAATCATCCGCAGATGATTGAAGCATTCAAACGAGGGGCGGATGAATTTGGAGTGGGGGCTGGGGCATCGCATTTTATTAGTGGGCATACGGGGGCACATCAGGCGTTGGAGGAGGCGTTGGCAGATTATACGGGGTGTGAGAAAGCGGTGTTGTTTTCGACGGGGTATATGGCGAATCTGGGGGTATTTTCGGCGTTGAAAAGTGAGTTGGATTGGGTGTTGCAAGATAAGTTAAATCACGCTTCGTTGATTGATGCGAATCATTTAATTGGCTTGCCATTACAGCGGTATTTACATAATAATATGGCATCACTTAGGAAAAAAGCAGGAAAACAACAGGGGCAAGGGCTGATTGTTACCGACAATGTGTTTAGTATGGATGGGGATCGGGCGGATATTTCAGCCCTTGATAAAGTAGCAAAAAAAACTGATGCGTTGTTGATGCAAGATGATGCACATGGGTTTGGCGTGTTTGCAACGACTATTCCTAAACAATCTATTTATATGGCGACGCTGGGTAAGGCAGTGGGGGCGATGGGGGCGTTTGTGGCTGGGGATGAGGATTTAATTGATTTTTTGATGCAGAAATCTCGTCCTTATATTTACACCACGGCGATTGCACCTGCATTATGTATTGCAACGCTTCAAAGTTTAGAACTTATTAAACTTGGGGGGCAAAATGCCAAATTATTGGCTAATATTGCTTTTTTTCAAAAATTTTCTCAGTCAATTAGTTTACCATTCGCAAAGTCGGATAGTGCAATTCAACCTTTGATAATTGGTGATAGCGCGCGCACCTTGAAAATTAGTCGAACTTTATTTGAAAGGGGTTTTCAGGTGGGTGCAATTCGCTCTCCGACTGTGGCAAAAGGCACGGAGCGGTTGCGTATTACTTTAAACGCCAACCATACGAAACAACAAATTGAACAGTTGCTCACGCACATAAAATATGCTTTACAGTAGGACGATTGGCACGGGCAAAGACTTGGTTTTACTGCATGGTTGGGGGTTTAATAGTAACTTGTTTAATGATTTTGTTAGACGCTATAAAAATAAAAATCAATATCGTATTACTGTGATTGATTTACCTGGGCATGGACGAAGTGATGATGTAGAGGGTGGAATAGGTGAATGGTGTGATGAAATCATCAAAATATTACCTGATAATCCAATTTTAGTGGGGTGGTCTTTGGGGGGATTGTTAGCCATTAATATTGCCAATACAATAAGATTATCTCAACTTATTTTATTGGCTTCCAGTCCTAAATTCGTGACATCTGACGATTGGAATTATGGCATTGATGCGGATAATTTCCGTCAATTTTCTGCTACTTTATCACTTAATTTAGCCAAAGGGTTAAAGCGTTTTGTGAGTTTGCAAAGCAAAAATAAGGCACAATTAAAATCGCTCAACCAATCTATTGATGCCTTACCTGCCACGGCTATGGCACTCAATCAAGGGTTAAATATTTTATTAGACTGTGATTTTCGTCAGCAATTTGAGCAATTAAAAATACCAATACGCATTATTTTGGGTCAACAAGATACTTTGATACCGATTCATATTGCCAAGTGGTATGAACGGCAAAATATTCCTGTAACAATATTAGCGTCTGGGCATTTACCTTTTTTACATCCAGACTTTGAATTGCGTATAATACCATTTATAAAAACTAATGACACAAAAAGCACGAATTATTGTCCGTTTTAAAGGGCTTAAAAAATCAAGGATAGCAATAAGTATCCTTGATTTTTT